>Ga0183095_10562_pt1 | contig 98124 bp, 80 predicted proteins | sample BioMet4_FD_130346 | JGI IMG/M metagenome (GOLD analysis project Ga0183095, IMG submission 130346) | Microbial communities from bioreactor (seeded with sewage sludge) at LBNL, California, USA - Biofuel metagenome 4 (v2) (version 3) | ecosystem: Engineered > Bioreactor > Anaerobic > Unclassified ...
GTACGAGAGGACCGGGACGGACCTGCCTCTGGTGCACCAGTTGTCCTGCCAAGGGCACAGCTGGGTAGCTACGCAGGGAAGGGATAAGCGCTGAAAGCATCTAAGTGCGAAGCCCTCCACGAGAAGAGATCTCCCCCAATTATGGTAAGGCCCGTGGAAGACCACCACGTTGATAGGTCGGAGGTGTAAGTGCAGTAATGTATTGAGCTGACCGATACTAATAGGCCGAAAGCTTGGCCGGAAATGACTTCCGGTAGCTGTGAGCTTTTAAACAGCATTCATTGTTCGGATTTGAGGGTACCAGATACCCTTTAAATTAGTTGAATCCGGTGGCAATAGCGGAGAGGTCACACCTGTTCCCATCTCGAACACAGTAGTTAAGCTTTCCTGCGCCGATAATACTTGGTGGGTGACTGCCTGGGAAAGTAGGTCGTTGCCGGTTTCTTAAAAATCCAGACTTTTGTCTGGATTTTTTAGTGTGGCTTAAAAAACGGGACAGCGAAGCGAACGTTGCCGGTTTTACAAAAAAGTAAGTGCGGCTGACGATCGGAACTGGCGATCATCGAAGATATAACGGCTATGTTCCAGAATATCGAAAGAAATGAGAAGATGATAGCCAGAAAGGGCTGACTGACGATCAATCCTGGCTATCATCTAGGAGAAAACGGCTATATTCCAGAATATCGAAAGAAATGAGGAGATGATAGCCAGAAAGGGCTGGTTGACGATCGGAACTGGCTATCATCAAGAATAAAACGGCTATGTTCCAGAATATCGAAAGAAATGAGGAGATGATAGCCAGAAAGCGGCTGCTGACGATCGGAAATGGCGATCATCTGTCATCGAAAATGTAACTAAAAAATGCTTACCGAGTACGAAGTGGCTTGCTTTATGGTTGATTTTAGTGTAAATGTGGGTTTACATATTTTGTAAACAGGAAATGTGTGGTATAATAATCAAGCATAGTATGTGCAAATACGGGTAATGGAGGATCTAGACATAATGATAGTTTTAAAAATAGTATTTTGTGTGCTGGTCTGCCTGCCTTTGGCTTATGTTATGCGGTTTTTGATCAGCAGACTGGTTAAAGAAGCCAATGATAAATAAGGATAGCAGGAGTAAATATGAGTAGGGGATTGTTTATTACCCTGGAAGGACCTGACGGTTCCGGAAAGTCGACTCAAATAGAATATATGAAGGAATATTTCAGTGCTGAGGGGTTTCAGTGTGTTTTTACAAGGGAGCCAGGCGGTACGGAAATCGGTGAAAAGCTGAGGACTATTATTCTTGACAAGGAAAACAATGAAATGTGTGACATGACGGAAGCGCTGCTGTATGCGGCAAGCAGGGCGCAGCATGTATGCGAGCTGATCAAGCCTGCTCTTGATGCGGGCAGGATCGTGGTATGCGACCGCTACGTTGATTCCAGCATTGCTTATCAGGGATATGGCAGGCAGATGGGCGACAAAGTAAAAGTCATCAATGATTATGCCATAATGGGCTGCATCCCCGACGTGACTTTTTTGTTCGAGGTGGATCCCAGGATAGGCAAAAACAGAATAAAAGCTGACGAGCAGGACCGTCTGGAAAGTGAGAAACTAAGATTTCATAACAGGGTCTATAGAGGTTACAAGGAAATGGCGGAAATGGAGCCTGACAGGATAATTCCCATAGACGGTACCGGCAGCAGGGAAGAGATACGTGACGCGATAAGGGTCCGTCTTGAGAGGATACTGAAGGACAGGGACAACAATGTCATTAAGTGATTACAGCAGATATGGCGGGGCGGCGGAAAAATTATCAGCTGCCGTACACAGCGGGAGAACATCCCACGCGTATATCTTTGAGGGCGACAACAATATAGACAAAATGGGCTTTGCGAAAGCTTTCGCAAAAGCTTTACTGTGCGAGGAGAAGCCTGGAGAGGGCTGTGACAGGTGTGCGACCTGCCGCAAGATCGATAATGACAATCATGAAGATATCTATCTTGTGGTACCGGTCTGGAATGAAAGCAAAACCAAGCAGGCGGTCAGGGATGAGAATGTACTGGAAATGCAGTCTAACCTGAAGACCAGGCCGACCGGCGGAGATCGGAATATCGCGATCATTGAAGGAGGCGATACCATGTCTCCAACGGCGCAGAACAGACTGCTGAAGACTCTGGAGGAACCAAATCCGGGAACGGTCATCATGATCCTCTCCGAGAATCCGGAGTATCTGCTGCCGACCATAAATTCCAGGTGCATAAATTGCCGGCTCATCGATTTTGAAGCGGGGCCGGATAATAAGATGGTGTCTTTAGCCAGGGAGATCATCGAGATGGTGCTGGAAAGAGAATTCTTTTTTGATATAAAAAAGAAGCTGGACGGTAAGCTAAAAAACAGAAGGGACGGTCTGGCTTTTCTGGATGGCATGGAGACGGTGCTTGGTGAGTATATTCGTGATAACAGTGAGCTGTTCACAAAAGAGAAACTAATCAGGGCCATTGACAGCGTGGAAAAGGCAAGGAGCAATATACTGAAAAATATCAGCTACAAATATTCGATCAGGGATCTGATCCTTAAACTGGAGGAATAATAATGATAAATGTAACAGGTGTGAGATTCAAGAATACAGGGAAGGTGTATTACTTTGATCCCTGCAGCTTTGATATCAAGCCGGGAGACGGCGTTATCGTGGAAACTGCAAGGGGGATGGAGTATGGCACAGTTGCCATGGGCATAACCGAAATAAAGGAAGAGGATGTGACAAAACCTCTTAAGAAAATAATCCGGATAGCAAATGAAAGTGATCAGAAGAAGCATGAAGAGAATGAGCAGAAGAAGGAAAAGGCAATGTCCATCTGCCAGGAAAAGATCAAGAAGCATAATCTGGAGATGAAGCTGATAGACGTTGAGTATACCTTTGATAATAACAAGGTGATATTCTATTTTACAGCTGACGGCAGGGTGGATTTCAGAGAGCTTGTCAAGGATCTGGCCAGTGTTTTCAAGATGCGTATCGAGCTTAGGCAGGTCGGCGTCAGGGATGAAGCCAAGATGCTGGGCGGAGTCGGCTCATGCGGCAAGGGACTGTGCTGCGCCACATGGCTGGCGGATTTTGAGCCGGTTTCCATCAAGATGGCCAAGACGCAGAATCTGTCGCTTAATCCTACGAAGATATCGGGCGTATGCGGCAGACTCATGTGCTGTCTGAAATATGAAAATGATGTATATCTGGAACTGCGCAAGGGGATGCCTGATGTCAATGACAGGATAGAAACGGCGGATGGTATCGGCAAGGTCATTGAGACGGATATACTGCAGGGCAAGGTAAAGGCAAGGCTTTACACCGGAGAAAAAGGTGAAAACGGTGAAGAAAAACTAGGCTCGGATATATTTGTATATCAGAAGGACGAGGTAAAACGTCTGGACAAGAAGCACGGTAACGGCAGGGACGGGAAGAATGGCTCCGCGTCTTGATGAGACCGGTTTCGGCGACATAAGGATATATCAGGATCCGGAGGGATTCTGCTACGGAGTTGATGCGGTGCTGCTTGCTGATTTTGCGGCAGGCTCCGTTGCCGACAGGCGCAGGACCTGCACTCGTATCGCGGACCTGGGGACAGGTACCGGCATAGTGCCGTTGATTCTGGCCCATAAGACGGATATTCCGGAGATATGCGGCATCGAGATCCAGAAAGGGAGCTTTGAGCTGGCCCTGAAGAATATTGAGGTCAACGGACTGAGCGGCAGGCTGCACTTTGTCAGAGATGATATAAGAAGAATAGCCGAGGAGGGTTTTGTCACAGATGAGAAAATAAAGGCAGACTCTTTTGATGCTGTAACAGCAAACCCGCCGTATACCAGACCCTCAGGCGGTATACCCAGTGGGAATGAGGCCGTCAGGATAGCACGGCACGAGGTGCTGGCAGAGCTGGACGACTTCATAAAGGCGGCTGCGCTGCTGCTGCGGGACAAAGGCGAATTCTTCATGGTGCACAGACCGGCGAGGCTTGTCGACATCTGTGAACTCTGCAGAAAGGAGCATCTGGAGCCGAAAGAGCTGCGTTTTGTCAGCGGAAAACCGATGGAAAGGGCCAACATGATCCTGGTACATTGCGTAAAGAACGGCAACAGGGAGCTTTCCATATTGAAACCGCTCAGCATCAGAACCGCGGAAGGCGGGTATTCAGATGAGATGCTTGCCATTTATGAAAGAACAAAATAGAAAATAATGGTTGCTATTATATGGAAATTTGGATATAATATGCCATAGAAGACTCAATGGAGGTGTGGAATGATTACGATTGATGTAAAGTATACGCTAATATGTCTGGTACTGATTGCATTGTTTGTTTTGCTTATTTATCTTGCAGTACTGGCTAAAAATCTCATTACCACGGTCAAAAACACTAATAAAGTCATCGAAGATGCGTCTGTCGTTTCCGGCATAGCATCGGACAAGGCTACGGAACTGGACGACATAGTTGGAGATCTTACTGGCGCTGTTAATGATGTTACCAAGGCAATGAAGGGAAATCAGAGTCTGATAGGGGCGCTTACAAATATGGCTAAGGCTATTGCATCTACTGTTTCGTACGTAAAAAGCGGAACAGGTACAGATGATGATGATACTGAAGGCAGCACCGGAAAACGTCAGAGAAGAAAACACAGATAAAGTGTGATAATGTATTGGTGTAACTGAAAGGAGTTAGCTATGAAAGCTACTGGTATTGTAAGGCCGGTCGATGCTCTTGGGAGAGTTGTTATTCCGGTTGAACTGAGAAGAAACCTGGGGATCAAAACTGACGATTCACTGGAAATATTTGTGGAAGATCAGTATATTATGCTGAAAAAATACGAACCATCATGCATCTTTTGCGGCGATATCGATGACATCAGGCTGATACATGGCAAGAGCGTATGCGCTAAGTGCATTGAGGAAATGAAAAAACTGTAGGAAAATTAACCTGCTTTAAGCAGGTTTTTTTCTTGTGCATATTGAAAGATTCGGCTATTATTAGTATACTGTAAATAGTAAACTAAATGGAGGGGAATTGTGGCGAAGTTTTTAGTACAGAAGAGCGAACCGTTGAACGGTGAGGTGTACATAAGCGGCGCGAAAAACGCTGTGCTGCCTTTAATGGCTGCAGCGTTGCTTTCGAGTGAAAAATGTACAATCATGGATGTCCCTGACCTCAGAGATGTTGAGGTAATGAAGGACATACTCACTTCGGTGGGCGCTGAGATAAATGAAACACAGGACGCGGTCCTTGAGATCGAGCCAGATGATATATTGAACAATGAGGCGGACTATGAACTGGTAAGGAAGATGCGAGCTTCCTTCCTGATCATGGGGCCTTTGCTTGCAAAGACAGGAAGGGCCAAGGTACATCTGCCGGGCGGATGCACCATCGGCGCCAGGCCTATAGATCTGCATCTTAAGGGATTCGAAGCCCTGGGCGCGGAGGTCATCAAGAAGGACAACTATGTTGAAGCGCTGGCTCCAAAGGGAGGACTGGTAGGCGACAGTGTTTACCTGGACTTTCCGAGCGTAGGCGCGACGGAGAACATCATGATGGCTGCAGCTATGGCGCAGGGCAATACATACATTGAAAATGCGGCGGAGGAACCTGAGATCGTTGATCTGGCCAACTTCCTGAACAAAATGGGAGCCAGGATCAAGGGCGCGGGTACCGATACCATCAAGATCGAAGGCGTAAAACGGCTCAAAGGCGCGGAGCACACGGTAATTCCTGACCGGATCGAGGCCGGTACTTTTATGCTGGCAGGCGCCATTACCAAGGGCGAGATACTGGTAAAGAACGTGGTGCCGGATCATGTGAAGCCTATTACGGCCAAGCTGCGTGAGTGTGGCGTAATAGTGGAAATGGGCGATGAAGGCATGTATGTGGTAGCGGACAGAGGACCTTTGTCGGCTACGGACATCAAGACACTGCCATATCCGGGATTTCCGACGGACATCCAGTCGCCGTTCATGGCGTTCCTGACAACAGTTGACGGCGCAAGCACGGTAATCGAGACTGTTTTCGAAAACAGATTCATGCATGTTGCGGAGCTCAACCGTATGGGGGCAAACATCAAGACTGAAGGAAACAAAGCTGTTATCCAGGGAGGCAAGAAGCTGGAAGGCGCGCAGGTCATAGCGACTGACCTCAGAGCCGGTGCGGCGCTGGTGCTTGCAGGACTGGTAGCGGAAGGCACGACTGAGATATCCGAGATATACCATATCGAGCGCGGATATGAGAAGTTTGTCAATAAATTCAAGGCGCTGGGCGCCAACATTTTGCGCATTGACGATTAACGGAGGGTAAAATGGCTGATATCAAATTCCTTGAGCTTTTGTCCAAGGATTATCCCAATGTACAGGCGGCATCTGCTGAGATAATCAATCTCAGCGCTATACTGGCGCTGCCGAAAGGCACAGAATATTTTCTGAGTGATCTTCACGGCGAACACGAAGCATTTGTTCACATGCTGAAGAGCGCGTCCGGTACCATCAAAGAGAAGATCGATGAATATTACGGCGGTATCCTGAGCGATACGGACAGAGACGATCTGGCAGCGCTGATCTATAATGCAGAGGCTGAGATCAAACGCCGCAAGAAAACCGAGAAGGACTTTGATAAATGGTGCAATACAGTGATATATCGTCTTATAACGATATGTAAATCGGTTTCAACCAAATACACTCGTTCCAAGGTAAGACGCAGACTGCCAAAGTATCTCGATTATGCCATGGACGAGCTGCTCCACGCCGATGACGAGGAAAACAAGCAGCACTATTACAATGCTATCATCAGTTCTGTAATCGAGTGCGGCATAGCCGAGGAATTCATCATCAAGATGGCTGACGCGATCAGCTGCCTGGCGGTGGATTATCTGCATATAATCGGAGATATCTTCGACAGAGGTGCTCATCCTGATGACATCATGGATTATCTGATGGAGTATCATGATGTGGATTTCCAGTGGGGCAATCATGACATTGTATGGATGGGAGCCGCCACCGGCAACTGGGCCTGCATTTCAAACGTGCTCAGAATGAACATCAGCTACAACAACTTCGACATGTTGGAAGTGGGCTACGGCATCAACCTGCGTCCCCTTGCCAGCTTTGCAGAGAAAATCTACGGTGATGATGAATGCAGATATTTCATGCCCCATATCTTAGATGAAAACAAATACGATCCTATAGAAGAAAAGCTGGCTGCCAAGATGCACAAAGCCATCGCCATCATCCAGTTCAAGCTGGAGGGGCAGAGGGTAACGGCGCACCCTGAATATAACATGGACAGGCGCCTGCTGCTGGATAAGATCAACTGGGATGAGGGAACCATAGAAATAGAAGGAAGCACCTATAAGATGCGCGATATGAACCTGCCGACGGTGGACCACGACAATCCGTACGAGCTCACCGAAGAGGAGTACGCAGTGATGGATTCCATCGAGGCGTCAGTACTCAATTCAGAAAAACTGCAGGCGCACATCAAGTTCCTCTACAGCCATGGCGCCCTTTACAAAAAAATCAACGGCAACCTGCTTTACCACGGCTGCATCCCTATGACGGAAGAAGGCGAATTCCAGGAGGTCGTAGTCAACGGCACGGCCTACAAAGGGAAAGCGCTCATGGACTACATAGACGAGCAGGTCAGAAAGGCCTACTTCTCACCTAAGGAATCCGAAGAGGTGGGACGCTCCGGCGACCTTATGTGGTACCTGTGGGAAGGCAGCAATTCACCGCTTTTCGGCAAGGACAAAATGACGACTTTTGAACGTCTCTTCATAGAGGACAAAGCTTCCCACAAGGAGCATACCCGCCCATACTATAATCTGATCAAGGAGAAGGCACCATGCGAGAAGATACTCAGGGAATTCGGCCTTGACCCGGCCCGCGCCAAGATCCTCAACGGTCACGTACCTGTCAAGATCAAAGACGGAGAAAGCCCGATCAAGGGCGGCGGTCTGCTTTACGTAATCGATGGCGGTATTTCCAAGGCATACCAGAAACAGACGGGCATAGCCGGCTATACCTTCATCTACAATTCCAGGTTTATGGCCCTGGCTGAACACAAACCTTACAGCCCGCTTCAGCCCGACGGCACCCAGGAGTTCTTCTCTCCTGTGGTCAAGATCGTTGAAACGCTGCCTGAACGTATGATGGTAATGGATACCGATCAGGGCGTTGAAATCGTACAGGCTATCGACGACATAAATCAGCTTGTAGATGCCTACAGACGCGGCATAATCAAAGAAAAGTATTAGAACATAATGGGGAGGCGGCCGCAGGCCGCCTCTCTTTGACTATTTCGGCGGAGCCTGCCGAGGTTGACTGTGCCCAAATCGTTTTAATACCGGCCATTAGCCCCATAAATTCTTAGGAAAAGAGCGATTTTGCCGCATTTTACCCGCGAAATCGTTGCTTTTATGGGTATAATCGGCCGATATAAAGCTGTTTGTGAACAGTACATATTATTGCGGTAGGTTAGTGAAGACCCTTGGCCTGATGATTTTTTCAATTATCTCATTGATCATCATCGAATTGATGCCGCCATACTGATTATCACTGGTAATTATCAGATTGTCACCTATCACGATGTCGTTCAACAGGTACAGTTTGATCTTATACGAAAAATTCTCATGGTAGTTTTTGTTTAACAGCATCCCAACATGCTCAATAACAAGAAAGGAACCATCGCTGCATTTTATAACGAAGTCGGGAGAGATGTCATGGTATCTTCCTGATTCATCTTTCAGAGTAATAATGCAGTCATAGCGGAATGGTATCCCGGCGCGCACCAGGCTGTCATACCAGATGCATTCTCCTTTGGAACGAACGATCATGCCTGTACACGTTCTGCAGGAATTTCGCCCAAAGGGAATGCTGTTTTTCTGATAGCTTTCATCAGCCCATTCTTCTGAAGAGAAAAAAGCGGCTTGATCATCGTAACAGCTGTCCGGCAGGTCCTGATAAGCCAGGGCCAGGTTTGCGTGAACGGCTTCCGGAGTATATTCTTTATAGCTGCCTGACAGTTTCTCCAGAAGGTCGAGATCGTGCTTCAATATCTGATGGCGTTTAATGCAGAATCTGTTGTATTTAAAGTCGATGACCTCTTTGGAACGCGGCGTCCCCAGGTATCTGGCACTGATCGTCCTGTCATTACATTCACGTAAATAATAATAGTATTTGCCACTGCGGTGCTCCAGCTTCAAAGTACCGCGCTGAGTCAGCCATGCGGTTTTCTCGATATGATCAATAAGAAAGTGGATGTTCTTGATTTCCCTGTTCAGCTGGTCTTTAAATTCGTACATTGTTATTCCCTCTCAGTCGCAATAGATATATATGCCATAATTGTAAAATAATCCCAGAAAATAGTCAAGCGATTTTATTAAATACTCTTTGACAAAACGCCATATCTTATATATAATAGAAAAGTACGAAATGAGCGCCACTAGCTCAATTGGATAGAGTACCTGACTACGAATCAGTAGGTTGGGAGTTCGAGTCTCCCGTGGCGCACCAATAAAGCACTCCCTGCGAGTGCTTTTTTCGTGTGATGAGACTCGAACTCGAAAGAGCATCGCCGTAAGTGAGACAGCACAGTGTGCTGTCGAATAGGCGATGGGTCGCAGTCGACCGAAAAGGGAGACAAGACCGGCAGACTTCCGGAAAGGAAGGATGCGAAGTCTCCCGTGGCGCACCAATAAAGCACTCCCTGCGAGTGCTTTTTTCGTGTGATGAGACTCGAACTCGAATAGGCGATGGGTCGCAGTCGACCGAAAAGGGAGACAAGACCGGCAGACTTCCGGAAAGGAAGGATGCGAAGTCTCCCGTGGCGCACCAATAAAGCACTCCCTGCGAGTGCTTTTTTTCGTGTGCTGAGACTCGAACTTGGGCCGTAAACCGCCACGCGCTAATGCGCTGCGGTTCTGACGGGGTACCTGCCAACGATTCGCAGGCTCATCGGGTTAGGTCTCCCAAGGTCCCGCATTATCCTTATTGAGTTAGAAGTAAGCATATAGTATAATTATTGCAGGGAGATACTATAATGCTGCAGATATTTTTACAACTGGTTGACACGCCGGAAGAAAAAACGAAATTCGAGGAGCTGTATTATCAATACAAGCAGCTTATGTTTTATGTTGCAAAAAATATCCTCAGGGATGACGGCCTGGCGGAAGACGCTGTAAATGAAGCTTTTCTGCGCATTGCGAAAAACTTTTCGAAAATAAATGAAGTTTCCTGTCCACAAACAAAGAATTTCGTGGTTATTATAGTTAGAAACGTTTCACTGAACATGATAAAACACGGTAAGGACGATCTCGGCTATGAAGATGATGCAGCATCTGAAACAGCTGACAATACCTTCTATACTACGGCGAGCCTGGATGCTGCCTTTGAAAGCGCACACTATAGAACTTTGGTCGAGGAGATAGGGAAGCTGCCTGAGATATATAGAGACGCCATGTATCTTTTGTGTGTAGGTGAATACAAATACGTTGAAATAGCTACGATGCTGGATATTACGATCACGGCGGTGCAGAAACGCATCCAGCGAGGCCGCGAGATTCTGATAGAAAGGATAGGCGAGCAGCATGAGTAAACTGAGCGATGCTTTTGTTGATGCATATGCAGGCGAGATGGCAGATCTGGATGCCAGGGTTTCCGCTGCTCCAAAGCATACCTTCTCGGCAGGATTTGAGCACAAAATGAAAGCGGCTTTCAAGGCGGCGGAGCATCGTTATGTCAGGGTGTCACACTTTCGCATCCGCAGAGCTGTGCTGATAGCGATTCTGATCGCACTGCTGGTCATATCATCGCTGACGGCGCTGGCGTTGATGAAACCGGAACTTATTTACATCATAAAAAAGAACAGCGTGGCGTGGGACATACATTTTAAGCAGGAAGGCGCAACAAAAGATACAGATAAAATAGAATGTGTAAAACCTGAAACACCAAAGGAATTTTCCATTACTAATGAGCAAAAGACTGATGAGAGCTATAGTATTAAATATAAAAACGAAGAAGGCAAGTTCATCAATTATTATCAGATATTTGCTGAGGGCACAGGTTATGTAATAGATGCCGAGAAAAACAATATTCATAAAACCGTGATTGATGGACATAAAGTACTGGTATCAAAGAAGGACGGCATGTATCAGATATTCTTTGATGATGGAGTATACTTATATGATATCAACGGAAATGGTGATTATGATGCAATCAAGAACTTAGCCATATCGGTCATCGACAAGTTGTAATACAAAATAATTAATACTTTTTCAAAAAAGTTTGTCCACAAATCGCCACCTGGATGGTTTATATATATGAGAGGCGGTAAGCCTGTTACACATATTATTAAAACAGCGTAGCGATTATTGTTTTGGAGGAACTGAATATGCTGACAAATAAAGAAGAACGGCTGGACACTTCATATGGCCCGAAACAAAAGGCGGATGCTCTGCAGATGACGTCTATGCTATACGGGCTGGCCTATGTCCTGCTGGTCGGAGAAGGTCCCAAGTATATGGATGACCACCATATGCGGAATATGATTTTCCTTGTGCTGACAGGGATCGCAGTGGTGATAATGCTGATAACGGCTCTGCATAACAGAAAGAAAACCAACAAAAAATTTTCATGGGGTATGTGGTTTGGAGCAGCAGATGCTATGATATTGGCAGCAGCTGTCTATCATGGGATGTTCTGGTAATTAACCTTTGCAATCAGATGGCGAAACGATTATTGTTTTGGAGGAACGGAATATGCTGATAAATAAAGAAGAACGGCTGGACACTTCATATGGCCCGAAACAAAAGGCGGATGCTCTGCAGATGACGTCTATGCTATACGGGCTGGCCTATGTCCTGCTGGTCGGAGAAGGGCCAAAGTATATGGATGACCACCATATGCGGAATATGATTTTCCTTGTGCTGACAGGGATCGCGGTGGTGATAATGCTGGTCACGGCTCTGCATAACAGAAAGAAAACCAACAAAAAATTTTCATGGGGTATGTGGTATGCTGCAGTAGACTTCATGTTATTAGCAGCGGTTGTCTATCATGGGCGATTCTGGTAAAGAACATTTGCAATCAGATGGCGTAGCGATTATTGTTTTGGAGGAACTGAATATGCTGACAAATAAAGAAGAACGGCTGGACACTACATATGGCCCGAGACAAAAGGCGGATGCTCTGCAGATGACGTCGATGCTATACGGGCTGGCCTATGTTCTGCTGGTCGGAGAAGGTCCCAAGTATATGGACGACCATCATATGCGAAATATGATTTTCCTTGTGCTGACAGGGATCGCAGTGGTGATAATGCTGATAACGGGGCTTCATAACAGAAGTAAGACGAACAGGGCATTTTCCTGGAGTATGTGGTACTCGGCGGCAGGCGGGATGATATTTGCGGCATTTCTATATCATGGGCGATTCTGGTAATTTTAGATTTTGATACAATTCATATCAGGGTTTGGAATATGTTTAAAAGCACTCATTGCGAGTGCTTTTTGTTTGATCAGATTTTTTGTATTATCAGCATCTGAACGCCTACACCGATGAAGAAACTTTTCAGTTCCAGGCAGTCTTCTACTTCTGTAGTAAAAACATCTGTCTGCGGTGTGGTGCAGAATTGCATTGGTATTTCGTTTGCTAAATGCAGGTTCTTTGGGAAGTTCAGCTTTGACATAAAGTTAAAAATGTTATTATAATCATCCATAGTATATTTTACAACAAAGTACTTACCTTTAGGCAGTTCTATATTCACTGTCATTTCAAGTTCGTCCTTGAAATCGTCTATCGTTGATTTGACTTCGTATAGTGTGGACTGGGTCTGGCAAAGTTTTTCAATGGAGTCATCATAATTGTATATTAGAACCATGTATGTTAAAATGCGTCCCTGCAGTTTTATTATTGAGTAGTATTTGCCGCAGGATAATAATTCGCCTTTCATCATGGATAAGGCCATATATGCATAATAAGCAGGTTTTGGGATCTCATTAGATGTCAGAAGTGATATCTGCCCCTTCAGAGGTATGAAAGGATCGCCCTGATCACGGAGCGGAACTGTGATTTCATCTTCATCACTGAGCATATGGTGGTTGAACAAATAGAACATGGCAGCTATTGAGTCGAAACCGGAAGCTTTAGCTTCATAATCATAATGGTTGCATAAGGTCACCCTGTGGCCGTTGCTGGACAGGGCATCGCGTATGGCCATGACCTCGATTGGATTATCTTCTTTTCCGCATAATACGATCACATCTTTACATTTTTGTTCACGCAGATAGTGAAACATGCGCTGCTGCATTATGTTGTAATCTTCAAGAGTGATCAGTATCCTGGTGTGATGCTGGATGCGCATTATTGTCGGCATATACTGACTTACGTTTATATCGAGATGATTATTCTTGGCAAATCGTTGACTGCTGCCATATGCGTCTGTGCTGTTAAGCTGGCTTTCGATAGTTTCTACAGCGTCAGCGGTATCTATAAGTTTCACTACTTCAGGGTTGCTGTCACTTTTGATCTGTGGGGCATATTTAGCCCGGTAATCTTCCGGTGAGCAGCCAAACCACTGCTGAAAATACTTTTTGTAATAAGCAGTACTTGAAAAGCCGACTTCACGGGCAATTGTACTGATTTTTTTATTTGGATTGAGCAGATTGACTTCAGACCATTCTACGCGAACAAAATATAAAAACTGAACATAGCTTATGCCTATGCTGTCTTTGATAAGGTGGGAAAGGTAATAAGTGCTCAGGTGTTCCATTTCAGCGAGATCTTCTAAGGTAATATTAGATGTATGATTTGCATAAGTGTAATGAATGATGTTATGCAGTCGTTCTATTATTACTGGATTCGTATTCTCAAATTTTCTCAGTTGATTATTACCAAAACCGAAAACGTTGAAATTTTCATTCAGATATTCGATGATCTGCAGGGTCCCCTCGATGCACTGCTGTTTGTAGTTAAAGCCCTGCTTCAGATATTTATCGATCAGTGTAAGTATCATATGTTTGAGATTCTCCTGCTGGGGGACTTTGTCCTTGTCAGAATAAAACATGTAGGTGCTCTTAGAAAGCTTCGGGAAAAAGCGCGTGAAAAACTGGCTGCTTATTTTTATGGTAGCGACTTTGTTGTCTGCCCCTGTTGAATGAAGAGAGTGGACCTCACATTTATTGTTGGTGAATATGTCGCCGGCCTTAAGAAGATAATTGAAAGGCCCGTTATTAAAATCGATTTCACCTTCTAAAACGAACAGTATTTCCACATCCTTATGATAGTGAGGCGGGTATTTTTCGATGTTTAATATCGAAATATCTATAGGAAGATCATCTTCATATGCATTTTTTTCCAACTTCATTTCCTTACCTCTTAGATTGCTGAAAAACTATACTAAATTGCTATTATTATATCATAAATTACAACCTGGGGACCAAAAAACCCATATATAGCAATTCGAAATGAATTTATAGCAATGTAACCGTTGAAATAGAGCAATTGTCAGACTATTATGTACATAACAAATATTTTGGAGCAGCTATATCCTAATAGGAGGTAATAGTATGAGTAGTTTAAACATTATTTCAAGGGAATATGTGGAAGGCGAATTAAAGATCCACAATATCCCGGGGATGGCAATTGGTGTCATCAAAGACGGCGAAAAGATATTGGCAGAAGGCTATGGAGTTGCCGATGTCGAAAAGAAAACAAAAATTGATTCTCAGTCATTATTCGGAATCGCCTCCTGCACTAAGTCATTTACTGCAGCCATAGTAGCAATGCTGGTAGATCAGGGCAAGCTGGACTATGATACTCCAGTGATAGAATATCTGCCTGATTTCAGGATGTATGATGATTACACTACAAAGGCATGCACGATCAGAGATATGATGAATCACAGGACCGGAATACCTGGACATGACTCTCTGTACACTGATGAAATAGACAGAGCTGAGCTGTTTAAGAGAATGCGATACATAGAACCAAACGCTCCGATACGCACTGAAACTCAGTACAACAATGTGGTATATACCATGGTCGGATATATTGCAGAGCGTGTCAGCGGGAAAAAGTGGGATGATTTGATTAAGGAATGGCTCTTCCAGCCTTTAGGCATGACTAACAGCAATACTACAATTCCAGAGCTGAGAGCAAGCAATAATATTGCAGAACCTCATTGGAGATTTGAAGACGGCACTATAAAGAAAATCAAGAACTGGTGCGTAAGCCCCGGCGAACCGTGTGCTGCCATCAACTCATGCATCGATGATATGCTGAAGTGGCTGCAGTTCCATCTGAACATGGGAGAGTGGAACGGAAAGCAGCTTATTTCAAGAGAATGCATGGAAGAGATGCACCGCTGGGCAGTTCCGTTCCCTATGTGGAGCGTTCATATCGATGAGATCCCTCCGATCCAGGGCTACAGCATGGGCTGGATCGAGGACTACTACAGAGGAAACGACCTGGTTTATCACGTAGGAGAAATCGAAGGCTATTGCTCACTTATGTGCTTCCTGCCTAAGAGAAACATTGGCGTTATGATCATGATAAACAATCATAACTCCGCAATACTTATTGAACAGTCCATTCTTTATACGATACTGGATAACGTTCTTGACCTTGAACCAACGAGAAACTGGTCAGAGTTCTTTAAGGGAGAAAAAGGGAAATGGGGCGGATTCTATCTCGATGAGAATATCGATCTTATGCCTGATGATCCTGTACCGGGTACGTCACCTTCCCATAAAATGGATGACTATGTAGGCGAGTATTGGAATCCTGGCTACGGTAAAATCGTGATTTCCAGAGACGGTGACGGTATCAAAGCGGTATTCCGCGGCATGGAACAGAAGATGTCACATTATCATTATGACACATTCAAGATGCCTCACATCAAGATGGACACTTTGCTGGTAACGGCGCCTGTAACTTTCTACACAGACCCTTATACAGGAAAGATCAATAAATTTGATGTGCCATTCGAACCATCGGTAACACCGATAATGTTTGAAAGAAAAAAGTAGTTGAGTTTTGAAAGGAGATAATTATGTCGAGTTATATGTTAGCAGTATGCGTATGCTTTGGGCTGGTAGCCATTGGCGAAGTGATTTCTTACTTCACCAAGGCAGTAGTACCGTCAATGGCAGGTGCATTGATTTTGTATCTGATATTGATCTGGTGCGGTATGCCGCAGACATACCCGGAGACTGCAGGATTTACCACAATAGGTGATATGGCATTCCTGATGCTCTGCGTAGGAATCGGAACCAATGTTGCTCCGGCAGAATACGTTAAAAATATCAAGAGTGTATTGATGGCACTGGTTTCAGTTGTCTTCGCACTGGCATTCACCGTTGGTATCGGCGGAATATTCTTTGGCTTCGATACCATGCTGGCTGGAGCCGGAGCCTGCTGCGGCGGCGGTGCAATTTCCGGAATAGCAGCTATTAGTAAGCTGAATTCACTGGGATTGACCGGATTGCTGGCAGTTCCTACAATCATGATAGTTACAGTTGACCCTCTTGGCCAGCCTATAGCATCGTTTGTACTGAGAAAATATGCCAAGAGATTAAATGCAGAGGATGCATATCTGCTTGAGAAGGCAGCAAAGATCGAGGATACTACTCCGGTAAGATTAACAAAAGCGGGCGTCCCTTATGGATCAGAAGAGAACCCAAGTCCATTCTTCCCGGCATGGATACCAAGCAAACTGGAAGCTGATGGCGTAGTTCTACTGGAAATGGCACTTGCTGTATGGGCTGGTGTAGCACTTGAAAGTCTGACGACAATTAGCAGTTTCCTTTGGGCATTCATACTTGGAATCGTTGGATGTACGATAGGTCTGTTCAGAATGAACCTGTTTGATGAAAGATCACATTCAGCAGGATTCCTGACTGTATTGATAATCGGCTATCTGTTCACTTCAATGAATGGAATCACACCTCAGTCGGTACTTTCAGTATTACCGGCAATAGTAGCACTGATAATCCTTTCAGCACTTGGACTTGGACTGGGCGGATATCTTTCAGGCAAGATGCTTGGATATGACCCGGTATTGTCAGCAGCTGCCGGAATTGGAATCATGTTCCTGTTCCCGGGCATAACAATTGTATCAGATGAAATTTCAGCAAGAGCAGCACGTGATGAGGAAGAGAGAAAATTCATACATGGAAAGATCGCTCCGTCAATGTACATCATGGGCAACACAGGATTCCTGTTCGGATTGCTTGGAACAGTAACTATATTGCTGCCGCTTCTGGCTAAATTCCATTAAGTCGGACAGAAAGACAGATACGAGGAGAATAATTATGAGACTGATCACTTTGAATAAAATCAGAGCAATGAAAGATACTGATGATGTAAAAACAGTTTATATCGATGGCAATACTGTAATAACGAAGAAAGCATGTATCTTTGCCGAGGAAAACGACGTTGACCTGATCCTGGTAAAGGATCCGATTATCAATGAGGCACACCTGGAGGTCATGCTCCATCCGGAACAAAAAGTAGCGGCATTGGTGAAAAAAGTACGCTCCTGAGTATTTGAAAGCATATTAAAAGGAATGCGCTTGATATACACTCTTTATGCAGCTAGAGGTTTTATGGCTGAATTTAGCAGGTGCATTCCTTTGTTATTGTAAAAAATGGCACACATTATGAATAAATATACAATTTTGGAGGCGAAGAGCTATGAGTGAAAAACGTTTTGTACATCCGTACATACCAAATTCCGAACCGGCAGTAAAACGTGAGATGCTTGATTCAATAGGAATGGATAGTGTAGAGGATATATACAAGGGGATACCAGACAGATTAAGGTATAACAAGAGAATGGATCTGCCGGAACCGATAATATCGGAATATAGCTGTGAACGTTACATGGATAAGATCCTGGATGAAAACAGAAATGCCAGAAACAATATTTGTTTCCTTGGTGGCGGCACCTGGAATCATTATGTTCCGGCAGTAGTAGAAACGGTCATGGAAAGAGATGAATTCCTGACATGTTATGTTGGTGACGCATATACTGACCACGGCAAATTCCAGGCTTTGTGGGAGAGTTCTTCGATGCTCAGCGATCTGACAGGACTGGAGGCAACATGCACTCCTTGTTACGACTGGGCTAACGCGATATCAGTAGCGTGCAGGATGGCATCGCGTATGACTGGCAAGACAGAGATACTGGTAAGCGGAAGCATAGCAGAGGATCGTCTGCTGGTGGTTAAAAACTATTGCAAGCCGGAGATTAAGGTAACGCTTGTAGATTATGACAGGAAGACAGGGCTGCTGGATATAGGCGATTTGAAAAATAAGCTGAATGACAATGTGGCAGCAGTGTACTTTGAAAATCCATCATATCTTGGAGCGCTGGAAGTCAATGCCGGGGAAATTTGTGAACTTGCTCATGACGCCGGTGCCACAGCAATGGTAGGAGTAGATCCGACTTCACTTGGAATTCTGGAAGCACCTGGCAGCTATGGCGCTGACTATGCAGTCGGCGAGCTGCAGCCGCTGGGGATCCACATGAATTTCGGCGGAGGCGTCGGTGGCTTCATTGCCACAAAAGATGAGGAACGTTTTGTTGCAGAATTTCCGTCGCTGCTGTTTGGCGTATGCAAGACCACACAAGAAGGAGAGTACGGCTTTGGAGAAGTGGCATATGAGAGAACATCTTATGCGCAGCGTGAAAAAGGCAAAGACTTCATAGGTACGACGGCCGCGCTCCACGGAGTTGCCGCAGCGGTATATATGGCACTGATGGGGCCTCAGGGCTTCAAAGAAATGGGTGAAGGAATACTGCAGCGTGTTGAATATGTCAAAGAAAAGCTGGCTGAGGTGCCGGGAGTTACGATCCCGATCAGCGGCTACAGCTACTGCGACTTTCTGGTTGATTTTAACGGCACGGGGAAGTCAGTCAGAGAGATCAATAAAAAGCTGCTGGAATATAACGTTCTGGGCGGCAAGGACATAAGCGGTGAGTTCCCGGAATATGGCCAGGCGGCTCTGTACAGTGTAACAGAGGTTCATACAAAAGAAGACCTTGACACATTGATCAAAGCACTTAAAGAAATATGTGCGTAATGATTTAGGAAATGGAGGTTTGAAAAATGGCTAAAATGAAAGTTAGAAAAAATTTCCAGCAGGCAAGGTGGAATGAACCGATGATCTACGAATTGTCCACCAAGGGACTTCGCGGAATAATACCGCCGCTTGTGGAGAAAGACATACAGAAAGAAACAGGAGATGTGGCAGCCAAACTGCCGGATTCTCTGAAAAGAAAAAGCAGTCTGGATCTCCCGGAGGTTGCGCAGAAACAGGTACTGCAGCATTTCCTGCATCTTTCGCAGGAGACAAGCGGTGCGAATCTGAACAATGACCTGGTAGAGGGAACCTGCACTATGAAATACAACCCTCGCGTCTGCGAGAGGCTGGCGCTGAATCCGGGATTTGCCGATGTGCATCCGGATCAGGATATCGAGACTATCCAGGGTATGCTGAAAATTTACTATGAATTTGAGAAGGTAGTAAAAGAGGTATCCGGAATGGATAAATTCTCCCTGCAGCCGGGCGGAGGAAATCATGCTGTTTATACCGCAGCATCGATCATCCGTGCATATTTTGAAGAGCGCGGTGAGCTCGAGCAGAGAAATGAGATAATAACGACCATATTCTCGCATCCATGTGACGCGGCATGCCCGGCAACAGCAGGGTTCAAGGTTATCACGATCTATCCGGATGAAAATGGCATGCCTGATATCGAAGCAATCAAGGCAGCGGCAAATGAGCACACGGCGGCGATTTTCATGACAAATCCTGAGGACATCGGTATTTACAATGTCCATGCTGATGAGGTAGTAAAGGTCATACACGGCGTAGGCGGTCTGTGCTTCTACGATCAGGCTAATGCCAATGCGTTCCTGGGTGTGGCGAGGGCCAAGGAAGCCGGATTCGATATGTGCCATTTCAATATCCATAAGACATTCGGCACTCCTCATGGCGGTGAAGGTCCGGCCTGCGGAGCCATAGGCGTGCAGGAATATATGGCTAAATACCTTCCGGTACCGACGGTAGAGTTTGATGGGAACAAATATTATCTGGACTATGACAAACCGGACAGCATAGGCCGAGTCCGCGAATACATCGGGCAGTCATCGGTAGTGCTCAAGGCATATGCCTGGAGTATGATGATGGGACCTGATTATCTGAAGGAATGCGCGGAGATCTCAGTTATAAACAACAATTACATGCTGAATATCATGGAAAAGATACCTGGAGTCACTCACGCGTTCAAGGGTAATGGAATAGTCAGACAGGAACAGATCAGATACAGCTTCCAGCCGCTTATGGATAAGTGCGGAGTGGGATCTGAAGATATGAACAGACATATGGGAGACTACGGTATCCCTTGGTTCTGGGCGAGTCACTATCCTTGGGTGATTCCGGAGCCTATGACCATTGAACCTTGTGAATCATATACTAAAGAGGAGATAGAAGAGTGCTGCAAGGTAGTGGAGATCTGTGCCGGTGAAGCTATGGAGAACCCTGATTTTGTTAAAAATGCGCCTTATAATACGGCAATGCATAAGAGAATCGATGACGGCGATCTGGATGATCCTGCCAAGTGGGCATTATCATGGAAAGCGTATAAGAGGAAGCATAACGAATAATAATTACGATCTGGCCGTCGCTCATATTTCAGCGGCGGTCATTGATTCATATAATATTATATTGAGGAGCGTATCATGAAGAGAATTGGCTTAATAATCAATCCTGTAGCGGGTATTGGCGGCAAGGTGGGACTTAAAGGATCTGATGGTGCAGAAACTTTAGAGAAGGCGCTTAAACTGGGGGCGGTGCCTGAAAGTGGAGATAAGGCATTCGTTACCATAAAGAAAATGTGTGAATTGAAGGATGAGATGGATATCTACACTTATCCTGGTGAAATGGGAGCTGATATATGTTCCAGGGCAGACATGGAGTGTCATGTGCTTGGTAAGATCGATTACGGGAGAACGACTACATCGGACACAGTCAAGGCTGCTAAGAAGCTTGTCCGTTTTGGAGTGGATATAATACTATTTGCTGGTGGTGATGGCACTGCCCGTGATATAATGGATGCAGTCGGTACCGGTATTCCTGTACTGGGGATACCGACCGGATGTAAAATACATTCGGGAGTCTATGCGCTCAATCCAAGGGCAGCCGGAGAGCTGATGTGCGATTTTGTTGAAGGTAAGATAAGAGGAACAAAGGAAGCTGAAGTTATGGATATCGATGAGGAGCTGTTCAGGCAGGGGATAGTGCAGGCGAGGCTTTATGGATATCTGAAGATACCGAATGAAGGGAAAAAGGTCCAGAATCTGAAAAGCGGAGGAGGCTATTCAGAAGCGGGTGCGATCGATCTGATCGGAAACTATGTGGCAGACACTCTTGAGGATGACACTCTGTACATCGTAGGTACCGGTTCAACGACCGCGGCGATCATGAAGAAGCTGGGCCTGAAAAACACCCTCTTAGGTGTGGATCTGGTCTATAATCACGAGGTGATCGGGAGTGACTGTACAGAAAGACAGCTGCTTGAAGTATTGAGCAGGTATGACAAGGTCAAGATACTGGTTACCGTTATTGGAGGCCAGGGATATATTTTTGGCAGGGGAAACCAGCAGATAAGTGCTGCTGTTATTAAAAAGGTCGGCAGAGAGAATATCATCGTGGTCGCTACTGCGGACAAAATGGCATCAATATTCGGTAATCCCCTTTATGTAGATACAGGAGACCAGGAGGTCAACGAATATTTAAAAGGGTATATACGCGTAATAGTGGGATATGAAAAAACAGTTATGGCAAGAGTGTCTGATTAACAGACGGTGAGGTGAAGAAATGCGCAAAGAGATGAGACTGCTGAATCATGAGAAAAGATCCAGATATCTTAGAGAGTATGGGTTTGCCATATATTGCAATGAACCTGACATGCAGGACCTGTTCAAAATGCTTGACGAACGTGGTTATCTGAATAAATTCGAGCTTGAGAAAAATGAAGGCGATGGATTCGTCAAAGCATATATCGACGGCCAATTATTATCAGGCATGTCGGATGATGACAGTAAGTTCCTGGGTGAAGTGATCGACAGGATCGGCTTTGTACTTATTACAGCCGAGGTGATGCAGCGGGACGATGAACATTATCCGAAAAAGAAGCTTGAAAAAAACAGGCAGAAAAAATATTACTATCTGTCAGCCACCATATATTATTTTGATGAAATAGTTTCAGAGGAAAAGAGAAATAAGATCATAGATCAGGAGCTGTCTTACGAAAACTACGAACCGCCTAAGCCGGGCAAGAAAATCGGCAGAAAAAGCTCGGGATTTATGATAATCCTGAATTCGCTGCTGGCGCTGGTCAGCATAGGATTTGCAGTATACTGCTATTTCCATGGACTGAAGGGCTACGGCATATTTATGGTGGTATTCGCGGTGTTCTTCATAACCGGGATATTCAAATTCAGGCGCATGTCGGCGAAACATGATAATGGCGGGAAGTAACATAGTGTGGTATAATCACCTTATCTGAATATAAGGAAGTGAAGCCATGAAAAAACCTGTAATAGCGCTGATGTATGATTTTGACAAGACGCTCTGTACCAAGGATATGCAGGAGTATACGTTTATACCCAACGTGGGCATGGAGCCGGCTGCGTTCTGGGGCGAGGTGAATCAGCTCGTCGCGAGGACCAAGATGGACCCCATACTGGCGTACATGTACACCATGCTGGATAAGGCCAGATCGGTGCACCAGAGCATCAGACGCGATGATTTTGTCGATTCGGGAAAGGCGCTGGAGCTGTACCGCGGCGTTGCCACATGGTTTGAAAGGGTGAACAAAATAGGGGCTGACGCGGGTGCCAGGATCGAGCATTACATCATTTCCTCGGGGCTGCGGGAGATCATCGAAGGGTCGGAGATCCGGGACAAGTTTGATGACATCTTTGCCTGCGAGTTCTTTTACGACGAGAACGGAGTGGCGACATGGCCGAAAAACGTGGTCAACTACACCACCAAGACTCAGTTTTTGTTCCGCATAAACAAAGGAATACTGGACCTGACGGACAACAGTGCTCTCAATGAGTTCACGCCTGAGGACGAGCGCAGGATACCGTTTAGGAATATGATATACCTGGGCGACGGGATGACCGACGTGCCGTGCATGAAGCTGGTCAAGGTCAACGGCGGATATTCAATTGCCGTATATAAGGATAATAAGGATATCGCTGAAGGACTGCTGGGGAGCGGCCGGGTGAATTTTATCGCCAGAGCCGACTATTCCAAAGGCAGCGCGCTGGAGAAGACTGTGCGGGACATCATTTCCAAGATGGTTATAACCGACAGTCTGGTGAGAGAAAACAGAAAGCAGCTTGACGAGATGTAAGAGCATGAAAAAACGGGAGCAGTCACCGATGTGACCTGCTCCCGTTGAGGTTTCTATCGGGTAGTTACGGTTTTGGCTGCACTCCATTTGGAGTAATAATACTTGCCGTTTACGACCTTGTAGGTGCGCATATGAACGTAGTATTTTCTGCAGTTCTTCAGATTTTTGACCGTCTTGTAAGAGGCGTTATTGCCTTTGACAGTGACGGTTTTTTTGTTCTTGGTGAACTTGCTGTTGGTAGCGCACTGGATCTGATAGCCGCTGGTCTGGACCTTCTGGGTGTACCATTTGGCCGTGAATTTGTCGTTGCCGCGTTTCAGAGTGCGGATGGTCGTACCCTGGGGGATGATCTTGAAGTACAAGGATCTGTAGACTCCAAATTTAACGTCCACGCGGGCCTTGCCGACATTGACGTTGTTGGCATAGGAGACCGTATAGTCCTTCATGGTCGCAGGCACAGGGTTGGATCTGATGTCGTATGAGATCACCGATGGTGTCCTGGCTGTTCCCGTGTAGGTCAGAGTGCTGTACTTCAGAGCGAAGGTGCGGGTATTGTAGTAGCTGGCAGCGTTGCTCGGCGCGCAGCCCTGGTATTCGCACAGAGTACCGTTGATGATATCGCTGTCGATGTAGTTCTCGTATTGTATCTGATCAACTGGGACATAGGTGTGCTGGTGAGTCCTCAGCTGAACGCTGGTCGTATAGTCAGCTGCGTTTTCCGAGTGTACCAGCAGATAATAGGTCTTTCCTGCGGTCAGATTTCCGGCAATGTTTATCTGCCTGGAATCTTCGCCGAGAGCATATCCGTATGATACCGGGTTTTCATCGGCGTCTACGATCAGCGAATAAAAGCCGGTCTCGTCGGAAGTGAATTTAAGCGCTTTAACAAATGTGAATGAGTACCAGCCGCTGGCAGTCGGCGTGAATTTGGCGACGTAGTCGTTCTTCCAGTTGCCGCGTTTGGCTGCCTTTACAGTGATGCTGAAGTTGTCGCCGGCCTTGTAGGCAGGGGCTGCGGTCCTGGTGGCAGCAAAGGCTCCGGCGTCTGCGATGGTGAAACAGAACACCACTGCGACGGCAAGCACCATGACCCATAACTTTCTTAAATAACTTTGTTTAAACATGGTTCTCCTCCAATTCTCAAATCATATTTTTAACATATCCACCGCTTTTTCCAGCAGTTCTTCACTGTGCGTCATGGCATACTCCGATGTCATGAGGCCCTGCCGTGCGGTCAGAATCTTATTTATGCCCAGGCTGTACATGCCTTCAAAGCCCGGTCCCGTATCGCCGACGATGGCGACGCAGGGGATGCCTGCCGCTTTGCAGGCCGCGGCCACGCCTCCGGCTACCTTGCCGTTGGCTGACTGACCGTCCATACAGCCTTCACCGGTTATCACCAGATCGGCTGTCCTTATTATACTGTTGAAATCCAGAATGCCGAGGATGGTCTCTATGCCAGAGCGCATCTCACCGTGAACAAAGGCCATCAGGCCGAATCCCAGGCCTCCGGCTGCGCCGGCCCCGGCCCTGCCGCGCAGGTCCTGCCCGGTGAGCCGCTCCACCATGGCCCCGTAGCGGCTCATCCCGGCCTCGAGGCGCTCCACGTCCCCGGCGCCGGCGCCTTTTTGCGGTCCGAAGATCCTGGCGCAGCCCTGCGGGCCGATGAGCGGATTGGTCACATCACTGATGATCATGACTTTGACGTCCTTCAATATATCGGGAATAGACGATCCGTCTATTTTTTCGATAAGCTCCATATTCGCGGGTACCGGCGCGGCTTCCCGGCCGCCGCTGGCGAGGAACCTGAAACCGAGGGCGGCCGCGAAGCCCATGCCGCCGTCGTTGGTGGCGCTGCCGCCGATGCCCATGTAAATGATCCGGCATCCGCGGCTCACAGCATCCATGAACATTTCCCCTGTACCGTATGTGTTCGAGTGCATGATATCGCGTTCTGAAGGGGCAACCAGCTGAAAGCCGGAAGCCGCAGACATCTCCATGATGGCCTTGTCCCCGTCGAAGATCCCGTAGGAGGCTTCCACGCGGGTTCTGTTCAGCGGTTCGGAGACCCTGACAGTGACTCTTTGTCCGTGGAGAGCATCTATGAGACAGTCGACTGTTCCCTCGCCGCCGTCGGCCAGGGGCAGCTCCAGAATGTCTGCCTGCGGGCAGCGTTTCTTTATTCCGGCGGCCACTATGGCGCATACTTTTTTCGCGCTCAGGGTGCCTTTAAAAGAATCCGGTGCGATGACTATTTTCATGATTTGCCTCCTCCTGATGATACATACTTTTAGCTAAGCCAATAATACCACTTATAAGGGCTTTCAGCAAGTTGATGAGGCAGGTATACATATTAAAATTCATATGTGAATATTATTGGAAATGTGGTATTATATTACCATTGGTAATGGTAAAGCGTTAAAGCAGGGGGAACGGATGATTTTGATTGCTTGCATCGACGATGATAACGGGATGATGTTCAACAACAGAAGACAGAGCAGGGACAGAGAACTGACGGGGCGTATCAGAGAGCTGACGGCTGCGGGGACACTGCATGTAAGCTCCTATACAGGACAGCTGTTTGATGGAACGGATCATAACCTGGAATTCGACGATGATCCCTTTGTTCACGCGGGCAGGGGAGAGTTCGTATTTGCGGAGGACATACGTCCGGGACCTTATGAGGAGGGTCTGGAGCAGATCATTCTGTTCAGATGGAACAGAAGGTATCCCTCAGATGTAAAATTTGACATTCCGCTTTCTGACCATGGATGGAAACTGGTCAGGAGCAGGGAGTTTGCCGGTTCATCTCACGATAAGATCTCGGAGGAGGTGTACAGGCGATGAGAAGGAAACGCGATCTCGTCATAGCGGCTGCCCTGGTGCTGACGCTGGTGCTTACGAGCTGTGGTGGCGGAGTGGCCTCCAGTGAGGATTCGACTGCTCAGAACAATGTAAGTTCCACCCAGTCTGCCGCCAGGGATACCAGGGCGGACAGTACAGCGTCGCTGGGTGACATACCGGCGTTTTCCGGCGATCCGTATGTCAAGATAAACAGCAACAAACCCACCTTCAAAGCCAGCAGCCTGACGACGAAGTCATATGAGAAGTACGGTGCGCTGGACAGTCTGGGAAGATGCACCGTGGCCTACGCCTGCATAGGCAGGGACCTGATGCCAAGCGGAAACCGCGGCAGCATAGGTATGATAAAGCCCAGCGGCTGGCACACGATCAAGTATGATTTTGTTGATGGGAAGTACCTGTATAACAGGTGCCATCTCATCGGGTATCAGCTGACGGGGGAGAATGCCAACGAGAGAAATCTCATTACCGGAACCAGATATATGAATGTGGATGGAATGCTGCCATTTGAGAATATGGTAGCGGACTATATAAAGGAAACTGACAATCACGTGCTGTACAGGGTGACTCCCATCTTCAGCGGTGACGATCTGGTGGCGGGCGGCGTGCACATGATGGCTGAATCGGTAGAAGACAAGGGGGAGGGAATATCCTTCAACGTATATGTCTACAACAGTCAGCCGGGCGTGAAGATAGATTACGCCACCGGCGAGAGCAGGCTTTCCGGGAGCAAGGAGTCGACTTCTTCATCGTCGACTTCTTCATCATCGACTTCCAAATCGGGGAAGTATATCATAAACGTGAACACCGGCAAGTTCCACAGACCTACGTGCAGCAGCGTGTCGCAGATGAAGGACAGCAATAAAAAAGTATTTAACGGGAGCAGGGCTGAACTGATCAGGGAAGGCTACAAGCCTTGTCAGAACTGCAGACCTTAGAACGGAGGAATAAATGATTAAAGATAAAAACACAGGCAGTATCCAGGAAAAGGAGCGAGTTTTCGTTATAGGACACAGGAATCCGGATACGGATTCGATATGTTCGGCTATCTGCTATGCGGCGCTGAAGCATAAGGTGGACGGCAATGAGTATATTGCAGCGAGAGCCGGCGATATAAACAACGAGACCGCTTTTGTTCTGGATTATTTCAGCGTGCAGCCGCCAAAGCTGATCACCAACATAACCACTCAGGTCAGGGATATAGAGATCAGAAGGACCAGCGGAGTGGACAAGAGCTTTTCCATAAAGAAAGCATGGAAGATGATGCAGGAGAACGACGTGGTGACCATACCGATAGTCACCGATTCGGGAGATCTTGAGGGCCTCATCACCGTAGCCGACATCGCCCACAACATCATGGACGTCTATGACAACGGCATTCTGGCTGCTGCCAGGACGCTTTATTCCAATATCCTCGACACCATTGACGGAGAGATGATAATCGGAAATGTGGACGACGTGTGCGAAGAGGGAAAGGTGCTCATCGCCGCGGCAAATCCGGACATGATGGAGAGCTATATAGAGAAGAACGACATCGTTATCGTGGGAAACAGATACGAGTCTCAGCTTTGTGCCATAGAGATGGAAGCGGGCTGCATAATAGTCTGCGAGGGTTCTCCGGTATCCAAGACCATCAGAAAACTGGCCACCACCAGGGGATGCAGGATCATATCCACGCCATACGACGCGTTCACAGTTGCCAGCCTGATAAACCAGAGCATTTCAATCGGCTATTTTATGAAGAGGCATAACCTGACGGTGTTCGATGTGACTGACTATATAGACGAGGTCAGCGATGTGATGAAGACCAAGCGGTATCGTGACTTCCCGATCCTCGGCAGCGACGGAAAGTATCTGGGCATGATATCCAGACGTAATCTGCTGGGTGCCAAGGGCAAGAAGGTCATACTGGTGGATCACAACGAGAGAAATCAGTGTGTAGACGGCATAGAGCACGCGGAGATACAGGAAATAATCGACCATCACCGCATTGGAGCTGTGGAGACCATATCGCCGGTCTTCTTCAGGAACCAGCCGCTGGGGTGCACTTCGACGATCATATATCAGATGTACAAGGAAGCCGGAGTCAAATTCGACAAGACCACTGCCGGACTTCTCTGCAGTGCCATTATTTCCGACACACTCATGTTCAGATCGCCAACGAGTACTGAATTCGACAAAGCGGCGGTCGAGGAACTTGCGCCGGTAGCGGGCATCAACGTGGAAGAGTTCGCGGAGCAGATGTTTTCTGCGGCGGGAGATCTGGAGGACAAGCCGGCTGATGAGATATTCTATCAGGACTTCAAGCGTTTCAACGCTGAGGACATTTCCTTCGGCGTCGGTCAGGTCGTTTCACTTAACAAAAATGAACTTCAGGAGCTGAAAAAGAAAATGATGCCGTTCCTCAAGGAGGCGCAGCAGACTCATAAGGTCAATATGATGTTCTTCATGCTGACCAATGTACTCACAGAGGTGACAGGGATACTGTGTGAGGGCGAGGGCGCCAGAAACCTTATACTCCATGCCTTTGACGGTATTGCCGTGATCGAAGATGACGACCCGGAGCTGATCAGACTGCCTGGAGTCATGTCCAGAAAAAAGCAGCTGGTACCGCGGATAATCACCGCGCTGCAGGAAAGAGAGGCCGGCGTGATTTAACGGTTACTAAATGACTTGCATTTTGTTCAAGGTATTGTATAATTATTCTATAGGGTGTGTGGTTTTAAGAGAAGGACAGTATGTGATAATTGTGAGGAGTGCTCATGAGAAGAGGAAAGTTGACGGTCCTAGTTGTTGAAGAACAGGAAATCAACAGGCTGATTCTTCAGGGAATACTGAAGAAGGAGTACAATGTACTGGAAGCCGCCAATGGCAGGGAAGCTTTTGAAATGCTTGAAGAGCATGAAGAGATCTCGGCCATACTTATGGACATCGTTATGCCGGTCATGGACGGATACACGTTTCTGCGCAGATTCAAAAAGTCAAAGTTTGAATCGCTGCCGGTAATAGCGGTCACAGGGGAGAAGGACGAGGATACGGAACAGAAGGTCCTCGACCTGGGTGCCTGGGATTTTGTACCTAAACCATATCAGCCTAAGATACTGCTCAGCAGACTGAAGAACGTCATAGTACGAAGCCAGTATTATCTTATCAGCGAGATGAATTATGCTTATGAGCATGACGCGCTGACAGGACTGAGCAATCGTAACAAGTTCTTTACAGATACGGAGAATCTTATCGGGAGTTATCCGGACAGCGTGTTTGCACTGGTAAGATTCGATATCGACAGGTTCCACCTGCTGAATTCGTTCTGGGGCGAGGAAGAAGGCGACAGATTCCTCAAGCTCATAGCTGATTATATGCGCCGGATCGCCAAAGAGATCATGCCGTGTACATACGGAAGGATAAACGCGGATGTGTTTTGCATGTGCGTGCCTTTTGATGACGCGGGGATCACAGAATACGTGGACAATGCCTGCAACGTACTGGAGGCGTATAATAAGAACTATCTGATAGAGCCGTTTTTCGGCGTCTATGTCATTAGAAATAAGGAACTCGACATCCAGACCATGTACGAGTATGCCACCCTCGCCGCCAAGGAATGCAAGGGCAAATATATGGCCACCCTGTACTACTATAAGCCTGAGCTCAGTGAAAGAGTGCAGCATGAGCAGGAAATAGTCAACGAGATGCAGGCGGCGCTGGATCAGGAACAGTTCGTGGTCTATTTTCAGCCCAAGTATAATCTTAAGGATGAGCAGCCCTACGGTGCGGAAGCGCTGATCAGATGGCAGCATCCGACCAAGGGATTGATATATCCGGGCACATTTATTCCGGTATTTGAAAACAACGGCTTCATCGGCAAGGTCGATTACTATATGTGGGACAAAGTGTGCCAGTGGCTGCGAAAGCGCATCGACCAGGGCTACGATCCTACTCCGGTGTCGGTCAACGTGTCGAGAGTAAACATGTATAACCCTAACCTGGTAAATCTGCTCATAGGCCTGGTAAACAAGTACGACATACCTGCGGCGCTTCTCAATCTGGAGCTGACGGAGACTGCGTATATGGACAACCCGGGAATTATGGAAAAAACGGTGCTGGAGCTTCAGGACGCAGGGTTCATCATAATGATGGATGACTTCGGGAGCGGCTATTCATCGCTGAACACACTGAAGAACATCCCGGTGGATGTTTTGAAGATAGATATCAAATTCCTGTCTCAGGATACGGATTCGGTAAGGAGCGAGTGCATCCTGGCATCGGTGATCCGCATGGCAGGATGGCTGGAGATACCGGTGGTCATGGAGGGCGTGGAAACTGTTCAGCAGGTCGATTTTCTGCGCAGTATAGGCTGCGGATATGTGCAGGGCTTTTACTTCGCCAGACCTATGCCTGTGGAAGAGTATGAAAAGCTAATCAGCGGCGTCGATCAGATACCCGCGCAGTCTCTTTCGGAAAACCACAAGGAAATGGTCAGGACCATCTGGTCGGCCAACAGCAACGTGGAGCTGATCTTCAACAGCATCAAGGAACCGGCGGCCATCTATGAATACGAAAACCGCAGTTTCAAGGCGCTGCGCGTCAATCAGAAATTCATCGACTATTTCGGTTACGGCGAGGCGGTAAATGACGACCTGGGCACCGAGTATATGAGCCGAATATCAGATGAATCAGTGAATGAGATAATAGAGACCTTTGACATGGTGACCAGTTCCAACAGAGAAGAGTACTGTGATTACAAGAGGGTGGATGCAGACGGAAATGAGCATCAGATGCGCATCGGACTTCAGTACTGGGGCAGAAACGAGACCTCGGTCGTCATGTTTGCGCTGTTCTGGGATCTATCATAATTAATTATAAATCAAGGAGGTATTCCGCTGGGAATATCTCCTTTTGTTTAACAAAATAATGGCTATATTTTAACAAGCCCCTCAAGCCTTGCAATCTGGGGAACAAAAGGAATCCGAAGATTTGTTCATCAAAAAATACATTGAAATGCCAACATAAACTGGCACTTATCAGTTGACTTTGAAACCTCAAAAGAGTACACTTAAGTTGACTTTGTATACAGAATATTAGTCAGTCAATTTGAGTTTAGTTATGTTAAACATAATGCTGCTAATATGGCATATTTATGATAGTTTTCTATCGAGAAAAGGAGGAGTTAGTAGTTATGAGTACTAATCATGGCGCGTCTGCTGATGTAATCAAGAAGATTCTTGCTTTACTGCCGGGCGTAGACTGCATGGGCCACGGCGGCTGCGGAAAAGCAACTTGTGAAGAGTGTGCTGAAGCAATCGCTGCCGGCGAGAGCGTTGCACTGTGTCCTGCTGTTAAACAGGATAAGGTCGATGCCATCGCTGAGATCATGGAAGTTCCTACTGTTGAGGTCATCGACAAGATTGCCTTTGTTGCCTGCAGCGGAGATGCTGCCGGCAAGGAAAGATTTGCCGGATGCAAATCCTGCAAGGATGCAGTAGAAGCTGGTTTCCAGAGAGGCGAATGCAAGAGCGGCTGCGTAGGAGTAGGGTCCTGCCTGGATGTATGTAAGTTCGACGCAATGAAGCTGGAAGACGGCAAAGTGATCATCGACACGGAGAAATGTAATGGATGCGGTGCCTGCGCTGACGCACAGGTATGCCCACAGCATGTGATCCTGATGATACCTGCCGACGCGACTAACTTTATTCCATGTTCTTCTAAGGAAGAGGATGAGGATAAGGTCAGAGAGATCTGCGGATACGGATGTATCGGATGCGGAGACTGCGAGAGAGCATGTCCGGAAGGCGCTATCGAGATAATTGATAACCACGCAGTTATCGATTATGACAAGTGCGTAGGATGTGTAGCATGCACAGTAAAGTGCAAGAAGAAGATCATTGTGGATTCACTTCATGATCTGACAGCTTTGAAGGAGAAAGTTGCGTTCGTAAGATGCAGCGGCGGCTTCAAACCTCATCAGAAGTATGAAGAGCTGGGATTCACAGACTGCCAGGATGTAGTAGATAACGTTAACCCTAAGGATTACGATCTCTGCACCACAGGCTGCACAGGAATGGGCAACTGCACCAAGGTATGCCGTTATGATGCCATTCACGTTGAGGACGGAACCGCGATCGTGGATCCGGACAAATGCGTTGGATGCAGAGACTGCACTTATGCATGTCCTAAGAACCTGATAACCATAGTTCCTTACAAGGGAATGAAGCTTGTTCCTTGCTCGTCTACTGACGACTATGAGGAGAAGGCCAAGGTATGCGATTCAGGATGTATCGCATGCGAAGACTGCAAGAGCAACTGCCCTAACGGAGCTATTTACATGGACGGCAAGCATGCTGTAGTCGACGTTGAAATATGCGAGGACTGCGCGGTATGTCAGTACATGTGCCCTAGATACCTGATTCAGAAGCAGGAAGTTCCTGAAGCTAATTACCTTCAGAGAGCAGCTCTTGGCTTAACGGAAGGAGAGTGATTAAGGTGAGAAATAAAAAGACAATGGACGGAAACACTGCAGCCGCTCACGTAGCCTATGCATTCTCTGAGGTTGCTGCGATCTACCCGATCACACCATCTTCACCAATGGCAGAGAGTATGGACGAATGGGTTTCCCAGGACAGAAAAAACATCTTTGATGAAAAAGTTAGAATTGTAGAAATGGAATCTGAGGCAGGTGCAGCAGGTGCTGTGCACGGTTCAGTAACTGCAGGATCATATACATCCACATTTACTGCTTCCCAGGGACTGCTTCTTATGGTTCCTAATATGTTCAAGATCGCTGCTGAGCAGACTCCTACGGTTTTCCACGTAGCAGCCAGAGCCGTATCGACTCATGCTCTGTCAATATTCGGAGATCATTCAGACGTTATGGCATGTCGTCAGACAGGTTTTGCCATGCTGGCTTCCAACAGCGTACAGCAGGTAATGGATCTGGCAGCAGTTGCACATCTGGCAACTATCGACGGCAATCTGCCTATGCTGCACTTCTTTGATGGATTCAGAACATCACATGAGCAGCAGAAGATCGAGACATGGGATTATGAAGACCTGAAGGATATGGTCAACTGGGATGCAGTCAAGGCATTCAGAGAGAATGCCCTGAATCCTAATCATCCTCATGCCATGGGATCAGCTGAGCAGCCGGAAGCATTCTTCCAGCACAGAGAGTCATGCAACACTGCATATAACGAGACGCCTGACATCGTCAATGCCTATATGGAGAAGGTAAACGCCAAGCTGGGAACTGACTATAAGCCGTTCAACTACTATGGCGATCCTGAAGCAACAGAGATCATCGTAGCTATGGGTTCAGTCTGCGAAGCAGCTGAAGAGCTCATCGATTATCTGACTGCAAAGGGCAAGAAGGTCGGCATCCTGGAGGTCCACCTCTACAGACCGTTCTCAGTTAAATACATGCTTGATGTAATGCCTAAGAGCGTTAAGAAGATAGCAGTACTTGACAGAACCAAAGAGCCGGGCAGCCTTGGCGAGCCTCTGTATCTTGATATCGTTACTGCTCTCAAGGGAACAGCATTCAATGACGCATACATTTCAAGAGGCCGTTACGGACTGGGTTCCAAGGACGTTCAGCCGGGAGACATCCTCGCTGTTTACGAAAACCTGTGGAGCGCAGAGCCTAAAGACGAGTTTACTATTTCCATCAACGACGACGTTACCAAACTGTCATTGACTCCGAGCGAGTATCCTGACGTAGCTTCCAAGGGAACCAAAGCATGCAAGTTCTGGGGACTTGGAGCAGACGGTACTGTCGGCGCCAACAAGAACAGCGTTAAGATCATCGGTGACCACACTGATAAGAAGGTTCAGGCCTACTTCCAGTATGACTCCAAGAAATCAGGCGGCGTTACTATTTCCCACCTGCGTTTCGGAGACGAGCCGATCAGATCCACATATTATGTAAAACAGGCTGACTTTGTTGCCTGCCATAACTCAGCATATCTGCAGAAGTATGACATGGTACAGGACGTTAAGCCGGGCGGATTCTTCCTTCTGAACTGCGTATGGAGCGACGATGAACTGGAAGAGCACCTGCCTTCAAAGGTAAAACAGTATATAGCTAAGAACAACGTACAGTTCTACACCTGCGACGCCGTTTCCGCAGCTAAGGAAATCGGTCTTGGCGCAAGAAGAACCAACTCTGTTCTGCAGGCAGCTTTCTTCAAATTAGCTGATATCATTCCTATCGATAAGGCTGAAGAGTACATGAAGGAAGCAATAAAGAAGACATACGGCAAGAAGGGCGAGAAGATCGTCAGCATGAACATAGCTGCAGTTGAAGCAGGAATCAACAATGTACACAAGGTTGAGTTCCCTGCATCATGGGCTACATGCGAAGACGATGCACCGGCTCCTGAGCTGGTTGGACGTGACGAGAACATGTCCAAGTTCCTGAACGAAATCCTCGTACCGATGGCAACCATGAACGGCGACAACATCCCGGTATCAGCATATCTGACTTCCCAGGATGGTTCAGAGCCTTCAGGAACAGCTGCTTTCGAGAAGAGAGGAATCGCTACTGACGTTCCTAAATGGAGCAAGGCCAACTGCATGCAGTGCAACTGGTGTTCATATGTCTGCCCTCATGGCGTTATCAGACCGTTCGTAATGAACGAGGATGAGACTGCGCCGGTAGAAGGCGACTTCCTGAAGATGAAGGGAACAAAGGACAAGTTCTTTACTCTCGGAATCTCAGCTATGGACTGCACAGGATGCGGATCATGCGTAGAGGTTTGTCCTGCCAGAAACAAGGCACTGGAGATGCTTCCTGCTGATGACGACATCGTTTGCGCTAACCAGAAGAAATACGACTACCTGTTCGCCAATGTTGACGAGAAGGAAGTTCCTTTCAAGGAAGATACAGTCAAGGGCTCACAGTTCAGGCAGCCACTGCTTGAGTTCTCAGGCGCATGCCCGGGATGCGGCGAGTCACCATATGCTAAGCTTATCACTCAGCTCTTCGGAGACAGAATGTATATTGCCAATGCTACAGGATGTACATCCATCTGGGGACACAGTGCTCCAAGCACACCTTATACGGTAAACAAAGAAGGACATGGTCCTGCATGGTCAAATTCACTGTTCGAGGACAACGCCGAGTTCGGACTGGGCATGACAGTTTCAGTTCTGTCCCGTCGTGACGAGGTGAAATCAGCAGTTGAAAGACTTGAGGACGAGCTGGGAGTACCTGCCAAGGCATGGCTGGCTTCAATGGCTGATCCTGAATCCTCCAAGGAGACCGGTGAGATACTTGTCGAGGCCTGCAAGAAGCTGGACAACAAGGATGCAAAATTCATTCTGGAGAACAAAGACGTACTGCAGAAGCCGTCGATGTGGATCTTCGGTGGTGACGGATGGGCTTACGATATCGGCTACGGCGGATTAGACCACGTTATCGCTTCAGGATATGATGTAAACGTAATGGTATATGATACTGAGGTTTACTCAAATACCGGCGGACAGTCATCCAAGTCGACTCCAATGGGAGCTGTTGCAAAATTCGCAGCATCCGGCAAGGACGTTAAGAAGAAGGATCTGGCACAGATCGCCATGGCTTACGGATATGTATATGTAGCCAAGATCGCAATGGGAGCCAACCCTGAGCAGACGCTGAAAGCTCTGCGCGAGGCTGAGGCTTATCCGGGACCTTCACTGATCATAGCTTATGCACCATGCATCAACCACGGTGTAAAGGCAGGCATGAACAAATCCATGCTGGAAATGAAGAACGCCGTACGCAGCGGTTACTGGAACCTGATGAGATTCAATCCGGAACTGGCTGAAGAAGGCAAGAACCCACTGTTCATAGACAGTGCAAAACCTACAGAGAGCTATAGAGACTTCATCATGGGCGAGGTTCGTTACAACTCACTGAAACTGAAATTCCCTGAGAGAGCAGAGAGACTGTTCACTAAGGCGGAAGAGCAGTCCAAGGAGAGATATGAACACCTTATCAATGAGAAGAAAAGCTTGGATAATTAGGAAAGGAGGGTTTTGAAGATGAAAAGGTTTGAAATATTAAGCAAAAGAAGATTAAATGATAATATCACCTGGCTGGTCATCAGCGCACCGCTTGTAGCCAGAAAGGCAAAACCGGGTCAGTTCATAATCCTTCGTACTGACGAATATGGCGAGAGGATCCCTCTTACCATGGCAGGACATGATTCGGAAAAAGGAACCATCGACCTTATCTATGCAGCAGTAGGCAGAACTACAATGCTGATGGATCAGATGGAAGTAGGCGACTGCTTCGCAGACATCGTTGGGCCTCTTGGAAAACCGACCGAAATGGAAGGTCTGAAGAAGGTCTGCGTAGTTGGCGGAGGTACAGGAAACGCTCTGGCATATCCACTTGCAGTAGGTCTGCATGATGCCGGTATTGAAGTAGACATGATCACAGGATTCAAGAACAAGGATCTGGTAATCCTTCAGGACGAATTCCGCGCAGGCACAGACAATCTGTATCTGGTAACGGATGACGGTACTGCAGGGGAGAAGATGTTCACTACTGAGAAGCTTCAGCAGCTCATCGACAGCGGTGAGAAATATGATGAAGTCATCGCGGTAGGACCTCCGATCATGATGAAGTTTACCTGTCAGATCGCTGAGAAGAACAATATCAAATCAGTTGCATCACTGACTGCATATATGATCGACGGTACAGGAATGTGCGGCGGATGTCGCTGCAACATCGGCGGAGAAGACAAGTTTGTCTGTGTAGACGGACCTGACTTTGACGGTTCCCTGGTTGACTGGGATGAGCTTATTCAGAGAAGCGCATACTACGGTGAGCAGGAAAAGTACGACAGAGAGCATGTATGCCGCCTGACAGGAGGTGTTCGTTACAATGATTAATTTACAGAGAGAAAAAAATCCAATGCCTGAACAGGACCCTAATGTTCGTAACAAGAACTTCCTGGAGGTGACCCTTGGTTACACTGAGGAAATGGCGGTCAACGAGGCACTGAGATGCGTTAAATGCCGCAAAAAGCCATGCATGGCAGGTTGCCCTGTAATGGTAAAGATACCTGATTTCATCGCAAAGGTAGCTGAAGGCGAATTTGAGGAAGCTTATCAGATCATAAGCGAGACAAGTTCACTTCCTGCCATCTGCGGACGTGTCTGCCCGCAGGAGACCCAGTGCGAAGGCGTTTGTGCCCGCGGAGAAAAGGGTATGCCTGTAGCCATCGGACGTCTTGAGAGATTCGTTGCCGACTGGCATGCTGCCAACTATGGTGACGAAGAGCTGAAACCTGCAGAGGGCAACGGCCATAAGGTAGCCATCGTAGGAGCAGGCCCTGCCGGACTTGCATGCGCAGGCGACCTGATCAACAAAGGCTATGAAGTAACAGTATTCGAGAGTCTGCATAAGACAGGCGGAGTACTGGTTTACGGAATCCCGCAGTTCAGACTTCCTAAGGAGATCGTAGCTGCCGAGGTTTCCAAGCTGGAAGCAAAGGGCGTTAAATTTGTTACCGATGCCATCGTAGGCAGAGCCATCACAGTTGATGAGCTGATCAAGGAAGAGGGCTTTGAGTCCGTATTCATCGGAACCGGTGCCGGACTTCCTTCATTCATGAACATCCCTGGCGAGAACCTGCTGGGCGTAGTATCGGCCAATGAATATCTGACCAGGATAAACCTGATGAAGGCTTACAAAGACGAATACGATACACCGATCATGCATCCTAAGAGAATTGCAGTCGTAGGCGGCGGAAACGTTGCCATGGACGCTGCAAGATGCGCTAAGCGTATGGGAGCAGACGAAGTATACGTTATCTACCGTCGTTCAGCTGACGAGATCCCTGCAAGAGCAGAAGAGATCCACCATGCAGTTGAAGAGGGCATCATATTCAACTACCTGACCAATCCGGTACAGGTAATCGGAGATGACAAGGGCAACGTTACAGGTATCGAGTGCGTAAGGATGGAGCTTGGCGAAGCCGATGCATCCGGAAGACGCCGCCCTGTAGAGATCAAGGGTTCAAACTTTGTATTCGATGTGGATTATGTAATAATGTCCATCGGAACCAGGCTGAACAAGCTGATCCTGGAGACTACAGACAATCTTGAGGCAAACTCAAGAGGCGGAATCGGTACAGACGATAATGCCGCAACCAACCGTCCTGAGATATTTGCAGGCGGCGACGCTGTAACAGGCGCAGCTACCGTTATCAAGGCCATGGGAGCAGGCAAGACTGCTGCTGCAGGCATCGACGAATATCTGAGCAAATAACAGACAAACAAAACGTGAGCTATGGTCTTCGGGCCATAGCTCTTTATTTGTCTGAAACGTTGACAATCCATGCTCGTTTGTGGTAGCATTAGGTATAAATTTAATAGCATGCACATGTTCTTTTTATTGAAAAGCTAAGAGGGAAGCAGGTTAAAATCCTGCGCGGTCCCGCCACTGTAATTGGGGAGCCAGGTCTGACGCGTAAGCAGCCCACTGATACCGGAGTATCGGGAAGGGCAGACCGGGGCAGCGATCCATGAGCCAGTAGACCTGCATGACGCATTTTATCAACTGGCGCGGTAACCAGCTATGATATAGAAGTAAATACAGTGAATACGGACTGTGGCTTTGCCACAGTCTTTTATTTTGAAGAGGATACGAATGTTTAAAGATGGTATCGGAGAGGGATCTGAATTTTCGGGTTACCATCCATGGGTAAATCTGACATATTATATACTGGCGATAGGAATAACCATGTTCTCTTTGTCGCCATGGTTCCTTGCAGCCACGTTCACATTGTCGTGGCTTTATTCGCTGCTGCTGAGAGGGACGACTGTGGTCAGGATGAATCTGCTGTTCACCTTCTGGACACTGGTGATAATGGCGCTGATCAACACGCTGTTCACCCACAATGGCGCCACTGTGCTCTTCTATCTGAGAGGAAACGGAGTGACGCTGGAGGCGCTCATTTACGGACTCAGCGCGGCTGTTATGCTGGTGTCGGTGATCATCTGGTTCGTAAGCTTCAATACCATAATGAGCGCGGACAAACTGATTTTCATATTCGGCAAGGCGGCACCTGTACTGGGACTGACTCTGTCCATGATATTCAGATATATACCTCTTTTGAAAAACAGATTTCAGGAGATAAAGATGGGACAGGCCTGCCTGGGACGAGGCGAGGAAAAGGGCTTTATGGCCAGGATGAGAAAGTTCGGAAAGGAAGCGTCTATACTGGTTTCCTGGTCTCTGGAATCATCCATAGAAAGCGCGGATTCCATGGAGGCCAGAGGCTACGGACTCAAGGGGCGCACCAGCTTTCATCTCTACAGATTCACCAGGCGGGATACGATGCTCATGACAGTCATGCTCATGCTTGGAGCCATAGTCATCACGGGCTGCGCACTGGGGAAGTCAACCGTTTATTTCTATCCCGTCTATACGGCGGGAAACTTTGACATCATGACATCTGTTACGCTGGCGGCCTACGTGCTGCTGCTGGCGCTGCCGATGCTGATAGATATTATCGGGGAGTTAAGATGGAAACGATCGAGTTTAGAAATGTAACATTTTCATATCCTCTCAGTGACAGGAAAGCTCTGGACGATGTGAGCTTTACCGCGGGAAAGTCGGAGTTTATAGTCATATGCGGCAAATCAGGATGCGGCAAGACCACCCTGCTCAAGCATATGAAGAAGAATCTGACGCCTTACGGAAACTTCGACGGCGATGTACTGTACTGCGGTGAGCAGGTAGTAGACCTCGATGACAGGAAGAATGCATCCGAGATAGGCTTTGTTCAGCAGAACCCCGATAACCAGATCGTCACAGACAAGGTGTGGCATGAGCTGGCCTTCGGACTTGAGAGTCTGGGCATGGATAACCGCTCCATAAAGCGGAGGGTGGCTGAAATGGCCAGCTATTTTGACATACAGGAGTGGTTCAGGAAGGATGTGAGCCAGCTTTCAGGCGGACAGAAGCAGCTGCTGAATCTGGCGTCTATCATGGCCATGCAGCCGAAACTTCTGGTGCTGGATGAACCCACCTCACAGCTGGATCCCATCGCCGCATCGGAGTTCCTCAGAACTATCAGAAAGATAAACCGCGACCTTGGAACGACGGTGATACTGTCTGAGCACAGGCTTGAAGAGGCGTTCACCATGGCGGACAAGGTCATGGTCATGGATCAGGGCAGAGTTATAGCCTTCGATACGCCACGAAGGATAGGCAGTTTCATGGCGGGGAACGACGATACTGAAAGGCATCCCATGTTTTACGGCCTTCCGTCTGTTATGAAGATATTCCAGGCGGCGGACGGCAAGGGGCCCAGCCCGCTGACCATAAGGGAGGGAAGACTCTGGATAGACAGGGTCATGGCAGAAGCGGAGATAATGCCGGCGGAGCCAAGGCCTCTGAATGAAACTTGCGCCGAGACAAAAAAGCAGGCGGATGATCCTGCTATCAGGATAAATAATCTCTGGTTCAGGCTGTCCTGGATATGTTGGATCTCATGGAGATAAGTCACCTGAGAAAGGCGCACCCCTACGATCTTTCAGGCGGTGAGCAGCAGAGACTGGCACTGGGAAAGGTACTGCTGCTCAAGCCCGATGTCATCCTGCTCGACGAGGCGACCAAGGGGCTCGATCCCTTTTTCAAGATAACGCTTGCGGGCATACTGAAGAAGCTTACCGACGGAGGGACTACGATCTTCATGGTATCTCATGACATCGAGTTCTGTGCGGAATATGCCGACATGTGCGCCATGTTTTTTGACGGTACCATAGTATCGAGCGGTGATCCTAAGGAATTTTTCTCGGGCAACAATTTCTATACAACTTCGGCGAATAAAATGGCCAGAGAATATTTCCCTGAGGCGATCACCTGGGAGGAGGTGGCGTCATGCATAGAGAAGTCGATGTGACGCAGTATGAGGCCGCCCGGAAAAGACGTACTGTGATCTCAGGAATATTGATATTTCTAGTGATACCGGCCACGGTGCTGGGTGGCAGCCTTCTGATCGGAAGTGATTTTTACATGGTCGGAAGTGCGCTGATACTTATATATACGATGATACCGTTTTTCATGGTATTTGAGCACCGGAAACCCAAGGCGAGAGAGATAGTGCTCATAGCCATGATGGCGGCGCTGACAGTGGTGATACAGCTGTTTTTCCATATAACAGTGCCTATCCAGGCCGGAACGGCACTGGTGATAATATCGGGTATTTCACTTGGACCGGAGGCGGGGTTCCTCATAGGAGCTCTGGCCAGATTCATGTGCAATTTCTACATGGGTCAGGGACCGTGGACGCCGTGGCAGATGTTCTGCTGGGGCATCCTGGGGTTCATCGCGGGACTCATATTCAACAAGGTGGATATGGATCAGCTGAAATCACGCAGTTTCAAGGTGGTGCTGGGACCCGTAGTGGGCATCGGTTTTGCGGTACTGGCAGCTTACGTATGCTACCTGATCTGGCCGGGGGACGATAAGACCTTTTTTGGCTGGAGACTTTATGTCTTCGGAGCTGCCGGACTGATCGCCGGAATGCTGCTGCAGAGAAAGAGGCTGCCCGTGGACGGGCTGTCCATGGCACTGTTCACGTTCTTTGCCACATTCATCATTTACGGCGGCATAATGAACATCTGCGCCATGGTGAATGCTGCGGCACTGCCGGGAGGCCGTGCGATCAGTTTCGATACATTGAGAATATTATATATTTCAGGAGCACCGTATGATGCCAGTCATGCAGCTACAGCAGCGCTGTTTGTCTTCCTGTTTGGCGATGCTTTCATCAAAAAGCTGGAAAGGATAAAGATCAAATATGGGATTTATAAGTAGAAAGGTTTATCTTGCAACGTTCTCGACCAATGCATTTAAAGTCATCAACAAATATGGCTGCGGAATCGAATATAATCAGTTCTGCATATCGTCAGCACTTGATGATGATAAGGTGGAGAAAACCATGGGGGCGATGAAGAAGGAGGCTGTAAACTGCGGACTGGCCGATGACAACGGTGACATAGTGCCGTCAGAAGCCATGGTACACGGGCCGTTCACGGAGATAATCCCTGAGGCCATAGATAAAATGGCCATAGATATGGCGATGACGCGTCTGGATCAGGCTTACGCTGCCATGAGAAGACTGGGACTTGACAGGCTGGTCGTTCACTCCGGATATATACCTTTCATGTATTTCAAAGAATGGCACGCCAGCCAGTCCATCAGATTCTGGACTGAGTTCATGGAGAATAAAGATGAGGGATTTCATCTTTACATTGAAAATGTTCTCGATGATGAACCTCAGAACCTGATAGACATAGTGAAGGGAATAGACGATCCAAGAGTTCAGCTTTGTCTGGATATAGGCCATGCCAACGCGATGACGTTGCCGGAATACACAGTATATGACTGGATAGAGAGGATGGGTCCTCATCTGGGCCATTTCCACTTCCACAATAATGACGGAACAGGAGATCAGCACAGACCGATAATGGAGGGGACGCTGGATATGGAGAGGATACTTGGCACCATAGATGATTTCTGCTCGGACGAGGCCACGATCACCGTGGAAAGCCGTGACTGTGATGAGAGTGTCAGGTGGCTGCAGGAGAAGTTAAAGTAATGATCAGTGAAGGGAATGAAATAATATCATGGAAGACGATCTGTTGAAAAAAACCAAGAAGAAGAGACGCAGACTCATTGCGGTAATCGTAGTGATAGCTTTGTTCTGCGTGTCGGCAGTCTGGGGACTGAGCGTCAAGAAAGCCAGCGATGCCAAGGCGGCTAAAGCCAAAGCGGCATCTGAACAGACGACATCCGCCGGGGAAGATTCCAAGGCGGCGGCCAAGAAAGAAACCAAGAAAGAAGCGAAGACCAAGACGTCCAAGAAAACCACGGCCAAAGAGACCGCGTCGAGCACTAGCAAGGATTCGACCCAGGAGAGCAACTCTGCCGCATCGTCATCGACTTCGAAAAAAACGACGAGCAGCAAGTATGTGACCATTACCATCGTCTGCACAGAACTTTCAAATAATATGGATAAGCTGAAGGACGAGGCACTGAAGAATTATATACCGTCCAGCGGCGTGATCCTGGCGAAGACCAGGTACAGTTTCAGCGACGGAGATACGGTCTATGACTGCCTGTCCAGCGTATGTAAGAATAACAAGATACAGATGGAGAGCAAATACGATTCCGTTTATAAGTCACAGTACGTTAAGGGCATCAATTATCTGTATGAATTTGATGCAGGAAAACTCAGCGGCTGGCTGTTCAAGGTCAACGGTGTAAAACCGGACTACGGAGCGTCGGCAGTCAAGCTGAAAAACCACGACAATATAGTCTGGTTTTACACTATAAACTACACTAAAGACTGATCAGTCTATTACAGGGGGAATCGAAATGAAGAAGAGATTGTTGACATGCGTTTTGACTTTTGTCGTCGCTGTCGCCATGCTTGTGCCGGCAGGAGTTTTCGCGGCTGACACTACCTCGGCAACGCCTTCATCGGCGGGAGCCACAAGCCTGAAATGGGAGAGGAGCCTGGGCACGGGCTGGTCCAATTCACCGACGCCTCCGGCTGTCATCGGCAGTTATATCTATTCGGGAGCCAACGGGTACGTATATAAACTGAACAAAGATACCGGAGCCGTTGTCGGTAAGAGCGCCTATCTGGGCGCAGCATTCGGGTATGCAATGATGCCGGTCGTTGGAGATGAAAAAGGCATATATATTTCCACATCTAAAACACAGATAGTCAAGCTGGACGCGGACAACCTGTCCGTCAGGTGGACCAGCAGCGCCTTTGGCGGCCAGAATGTCTGCCCGCTGTATTACGATTCCGCCAGCAAGAGAGTCTATACGGGAACGTGGGGAGATGACAATGACGGCGGCACATATTTCTGTGTCGATGCAGACACCGGAAGCACCCTGTGGTCGATCTATGACAAAGAGGGCTTCTACTGGGCGGGAGCAATGAAGGTCAACGGCAGGATCATCTTCGGAAGTGAAAGCAAGCTGCTGTATTCAGTAGGTGAAAACGCAACGGCATCTACCCTGGCAGCAGATAAAAAGACGGCAACCATGGACGGACCGGTGCGCTGTACCCCGGCGCTCTATGAAAGGGGTTCGGGCAGAGTATTTGTCACTACCGGAGTTGACGGCGACGTCATGGGCTCATCAGGAGGCGCCGGATATCTGCACAGGCTGACGGTGGAAAATGACGGCAGTTTCAGCGGCGATTCCTCGTGCAGCATCGGCTCATCCAAGAATACCCCTGTAGTCTGCGGGAGCTACGTATTCGTATCCAACGACAAGGGACAGATAATGGCCATCGACAAGACGGCGGCCAGCCTTTCCGTAAAGAGAACGGCAACTGCTCCGGCAGCCGTCAAGGGAGAACTGCTGGTGGCAAGCGACCCGGCGAACAGCTTCTTCAGAGTTTACGGCGCTTATAATTCCAGCGTGGGAGGACTGTATTACGCGGAATTCTCATCAGACTGCAGCAGCATCAAAGCGAGTGGAGTGATGTTCACTCCGGCGCACAGACAGTACAGCATATCGCCAGTGACCTGCGACAGCGCGGGCACCCTTTACTACAAGAACGATTCGGGTTATATAATGGCTGTGGTCAGCGGCACCAACACAGGAGCCTTGTCGCTGAAAGCGGCATCAAGAAGCTACAATTCCGTGAAACTGAGCTGGAACGGAAGAGAAAATGTCAAGTACTACTACATTTACACCGGCACTGGCAGATACGTGGGCAAAACCACATCGACATCCTACACGGCAGGAAACCTCAAAACGAACAAAAAATACTCGTTTAAGGTGCGCGCGGGACTTCTGGATGGCAGATATACGGACTATTCAACTGTAAGAAGCATGCGGCCGGTACCGGCGGCAGCCAGAGTGACGACCAGGCCAGGCACCGGCAAGGTGACCGTCAAATGGAGCAGGGTCAGCGGCGCCAGCGGATATTTTGTTTACCGAGCCGCCAAAAAGACGGGCAGGTATGTAAAGGTCAAATCAATAAAGTCAAAATCATGGACAAACACCAGACTCAAGAAGGGGAAATACTATTACTACAAGGTTAGAGCTTACCGTGTAGTCGGCGTTAAAAAAGTCTTCGGGATCTGGTCAAATATAAGTTATAAAAAAACAAAGTAAAAAGGAGGTTGAAATGAGAAAATTTTCTAAAGTAATGATCGTCACCATGGCGATAGCGCTGACGCTGGCATTCATGCCTGCAGGAGCATTTGCTGACACCACTTCGGCAGCATCGGGAACGGTGTCCGCCAAGGTAACGGTAGATGCATCATCGAGCTGGGGCTTCGATATGGTAGACCAGACAGTGACGGCAACCAGCGATATGGCAGAAAAATATTATCCGGCCACAGCCAAGGCTGAAACTGCCGGCAAGGTAACCGTAGCAGACGTTCTGGTTGCGGCGCATATTGCCAAATACGGCGCGGCATTTAAAAATGATCCTACAGCGTATCTGGACATGAGTGCCAGTCAGTATGGTACATCAATGGTTAAGCAGTTCGGACACAGCATCGTCGGTTCCTATGCTGTCAACAATGAATTGTCTAAGACGGCGGTATCTGCTTCAACGGTAAAGGATGGAGATGTTGTCAAGATAGGATCATATACGGATAAAAGCTACACTGATTTGTTCAGTTATTTTGACAAGGACAGCTATTCCGCCAAGGCAGGTTCATCACTGCCTGTAAAGGTGACTGCAGCCATATACGACTACACTGCCGGTAAACAGGTATCAATCGTACCTGAAACCTGCACGATCAACACCGTCGATGAGAACAGCGGCGATGTGACGGCACTGACTTATAAGACGGATGCTGCAGGAACGGCAATCGTTTCATTTGCGGCCCCGGGTACATATTATATCACTGCACTGGGACTGGTAAAGGGACCTTATGGAACGGGCGGCATCATGGCGCCTCTTGCCAAGGTGAATGTCGGACTCAACGCGCCAGCTGCCAAAATATCCAAGAAAAAGGCTGCCAGCGCAAAGATCTCCTGGGGAAAAGTGACCGGAGCTTCCAAGTACAAGGTCTACAGAGCAACCAAGAAGAGCGGAAAGTACAAGTGCGTCAAGACTACAACAGCAAGATCCTTCATAAACAAAAAGCTGAAGAAGGGTAAGCACTATTATTACAAGGTAAAGGCCGTAAGCGGTTCATACACAAGCTCATATTCAAACATCGTCAGAAAATAATTCTGACTTCCAGAGTCGCATCACTGACCAGCAGCGTTGGCGGTGCGGCTTTTTTAGTGCAAATGTGACTTTGTCACAGAACCATTTCTCGACTTGTTGTATCATAAGGCTACATTCAAAGGAGGAACATAAATGTTCGGATTCAAGAATAAGATAAGTAATGAAGACAGCACAAACAAAGAATTGACAGTGAATCTGTCCCGCTGCCCGCAGAACCACCCGTGCCCATCGGTGAGGGTCTGCCCGGAGGGAGCCCTGAAACAAAAAGGCTTTGCAGCTCCTGAAGTGAACCAGGAGAAATGCATCAAATGCGGAAAATGTGTAAGATTTTGCCCGAGACGGGCGTTGAAATTGCAGTAAGCAAGAGGAGGTATTAAAATGTCAGTAGTAACGATAACCAAAGAAAATTTTCAGAGTGAGGTAATAGAGAGCAAAAAGACGGTCCTCATCGACTTCTGGGCCAGCTGGTGCGGCCCTTGCCGCATGGTATCACCGGTAGTTGATGAAATAGCCGGCGAAAGAGACGATATCAAGGTCGGCAAGATCAACGTCGATGAACAGCCTGAGCTGGCGCAGAAGTTCGGAATCATGAGTATCCCGACTCTGATGGTATTCAAAAACGGCCAGGTGACCAACCAGAGAGTAGGTGCCGCCTTCAAAGAAGGCATCCTGAGTATGCTGTAAGCCGTTTCGGTTTCAGCGCGGCCATATCAACTGGCCTCGGTGCAGCCAGTCAGCTCGGAATCCAGCTCGGGCATCGCAGCTGTCCTCGCCGCAGGCAGTCAGCTCCGAACCCAACTCGGGCATCGCAGCTGTCCTCGCCGCAGGCAGTCAGCTCGGAATCCAACTCGGGCATCGCAGCTGTCCTCGCCGCAGGCAGTCAGCACGCCGCGGCTCGCCATGAACAGAATGTGCCGCAAACTCGTCGAAAATATTTGCAGCTCTCTTTCGAGATCTGCTTCAATAAAACCCGGTGGGATGCTTTCAGGTAAACCTGAGCATCCCACCGTTTTTTATTGGATTTTCGACTTCGGACAGTGCGTACACATTTTGCTGTTCATGTCGCTCGCTTTGGCGGTGACTGCAGCTGCGCCTGCGAATGCTGCTCTGCCCGAGCCGGATTTGAATGAATGACGGTTGTGGTCGGAGAAAACTGATCTGGCTATCATCGGAGAATAATGAACGATATTCTGGAACATATGCTGAAAAAGACGGATGATAGCCAGAATGGCTCTCAGCCAGAAGGATTTTGGCTATCATCGGAGAATAATGAATGATATTCTGGAATATATGCTGAAAAAGACGGATGATAGCCAGAATGGCTCTCAGCCAGAAGGATTTTGGATATTATCGGAGAATAATGAATGATATTCTGGAATATATGCTGAAAAAGGCGGATGATCGCCGGAATAGAATGCTATAGCCGCTTAGCCGGGTCCCGGTCTAAAGAACAGACCGGCAGCCTCGTGGATCAAGAATGAGTGTTTGGATGAAAGTGGGGAGTTGGCAGGGCTATTCCGCTGACAATGCCTCGAGTCGATCTTTGTCGGTAAGCTGGACAATACCGCGGGAGAGTTTCACCATGCCCTCGGACTGGAAGTATTTCAGCATGCGGGTGACTACTTCGCGGGCGGTGCCCAGGTGTGAAGCTATCTTCTCGTGGGTCATTTCGATGGTGTCTGAGGCGGCCAGGGCGCTTTCGTTGATCAGGAAGGCGGCCAGCCGTTTGTCGAAGCTTTTCCAGAGGACCTGCTCCATGAGCCACATCACTTCGGAGAAGCGTGAGGACAGGATCTGGTTGGTGTAATTGGCCACGGCGGCGGAAGAATCCATGATGCTTTTGTAGACCATGGTCGGGATGAGCCAGAATTCCACGTCGGTCTCGGCTTCTATGAATATGTCGAACTGGATATCGCTGAGCATGCAGGAGGCTGAGAACAGGCACATATCGCGTTCGAAGAGGCGATAGATGGTGATCTCGCGGCCTTCGTCTGAAAGGATATATGCGCGGAGCTGGCCTTTGTTCACGACAAGGAGGCCTACGCAGTCTGCCTCGCCGTTGTGAAGCAGAGTGCCGGCCTTTGCCGTGCGCCTGACGGCTGCGTCTTTCAGAGTCGCCTGATCGGCTGAAGTCAGCTTGTTCCATATCGGAAAGTAGTTTTCAAATTCCATAGATGTCCTCCGTATATTATGGGGCTGTCATAAGAGCGATTCGGAGATCGCCTCATACAGCTTCTGCGCATCGATCGGTTTGGCGATATGGCCGGTCATTCCGGCATCGAGACATTGCTTGATGTCGTCCTCAAAGGCGTCGGCGGTCATTGCCAGGATCGGTACCTGCAATGAATCTTCACGTCCGCTGCCGCGTATTCTGAGTGAGGCGTCGTAGCCGTTCATTACCGGCATCCTTATGTCCATAAGGATTATATCATAATATCCCTGATAAGAGGCAACAAATTTGTCAATACCCATCTGACCGTTATCTGCTACGTCTACCATCATGCCTTTTTCCTCAAGGAGGGCTTTGGCAATTTCCTGATTCAGAGGGTGATCTTCGCAAAGCAGCACATGGCGGCCGGAAAGATCGTCATCACCGCTGATCCTGACAGCTGGCGAAGTGACGGTGGCGGAATCGGAAGGGATGCAGTCAAAGGCGGCCTCGATGTCAAAGCGGGTGCCCTTTCCTTCCTCGCTGGTCACAGTGATGGTGGCATCCATGAGGTCGAGAAGTCGCCTGACTATGGCGAGACCGAGGCCGGTGCCGCGTTTTATGTCGTTGTCGCTGCGGTTTTCCTGGGTGAAAGGATCAAAGAGGTGCTGCTGGAACTCACTGCTGATGCCTATGCCGTTGTCTTCGACCTGGGCATGAAGTACCAGCCTTCCGTCATCATTCATATGTTCTTTCAGCCGGTAATATATGGTGCCGCCCTCAGGAGTATATTTAGATGAATTGGAAAGCAGGTTGAAGAAGATCTGATTTACCTTCAGCTTGTCCATAAGCGGTGTATACTCGTGGATCACATTGGCATCTATGATGAATGTCTGTTGTTTCTCGTCAAACAGCGGTCTTATGACGGCCTCAAGGTAAGCGAGAAATTCTTCAGCGGTGAAAGGCTCCGGATTGAGTTTTACTTCGCCGCTTTCTGCCTTGGCCATGTCCAGGATATCGTTGACAAGATTCAGCAGGAATTTTGAGGATACGTCGATTTTGCTCAGGCATTCCCCGGTTCTTGCGGGATTTGGCTGCTCTTTAGCCAGATATGTCATGCCGATTATGCCGTTTAGCGGGGTCCTTATGTCGTGACTCATCCGGGACAAAAAGTCGCTTTTGGCTTTATTAGCATTATCCGCGCTTTCAACGGCAGCGGTCAGCTCGTCGTTCTTTTCACTGACGATTTTCAGGCTTCTTTGGCGGTACAAAAGTATGATCATAATGAATATCAGCAGGGCGAAGAGCAGACCTATCCACGGATGGGAATAAACCAGGCTCATCATACTGGTATTTTCATCCAGGTCCTGAGTTTCCTTTTCTATCACCGATTCGGCATAGCCTGTGTTTACACTTTTTACGGCTTTGTTCATTATGGAAAGAAGTATCGGATCGTCGCTGGCATTGACTCCTACGGAAAACTGTGCTCTATAGTCGGGTACGAGGGTGGCTGTCAGGCGGTTGCTGGAGTACCTGTTGACAAACTGTTCCGCAGTGTATGCGTATACATAAGTGGCATCAGCTTTGTTGTGAAGGACTGCATCGATACACTCCTGCATGGAGTTGAACCTTATGGTCCTGACATTGTTGAGGACTTTCGGCTGGATATCGATACCGTCGTTATACTTCAGCGCGGCTACCGTCTTGATGGTACCCGTTAAGTCGTTTCTCGTGATTCTGGATACTGAAGTGGCCATATAGGGGCTGCTGAGCTTGAACCCGGTGCTTTCTGCATTGTAATAATCGCTGAAGGTGTCGATCCTGACATCTATGTCGCCTTTTTTGATCATGCTGTAATACTGACTGCGGGTGCGGACTTTCACTATTCGGAAGTTCAGACCGGTGCGGGATTCTATCTCCTTGAAGATATCAGGCATTATGCCCTTCATGGAGCCGTTGTCATAGTAGCTGTATGGTGATCTGTCGGGATTTACGATGGCAGTCAGAGTAAGGCTTTTCGACTTGGCCTCGGCTATGTATTTTTTCTCGGCGGCGGTGAACAAAATTTTATCTCCGTTATCCTCACCGTAGTATTTGTCTTTTAAATCATCTCTCCAGTTGGGATCATCACGGTCCATCTGTTTTATGGCGCGGTTCACTTCGGCAAGAAGAGCCGTGTTGTCTTTACGGACCATGACGTAAAAATCGGAGGTATCGAATTCGTCGAGTATCCATTCGTTCTTGATACGGCGCAGGTCACTGGTGACTATGGCGTCGACCCGGACGCCCTTCTGGAGATCGCGCTGCATCTGGTCGCTGTCGTCGTAATATACGGGCTTATAGGTGAATCCGTTTCGGGTCGCGAAGGACTTGAAACTGCCGTTTCTGGTGCTGTTTTTCAGCATGCCCACGCGCATGCCGCTGTAGGTAGAGTAGGCGCCTGATATTATATCGGTGTTTCCGCTCTTGACGGTGAGTATGGTTGAACTTGTACCGATGGAACGCGATGAGAAAGAGAACTGCCGCTGTCGCTCCGGAGTCTTCTGGGCAGAGGTGAGCAGATCGATCTGACCGTCAGTCAGCATGGTCTGCATATCAGCCCAGCTTTTGTTATAGCCGATATAGCGGTACTTCCAGTTATTATGCAGTGCCATCAGCTGCAGTACTTCGTATCCGTAGCCGCTGCGACTGCCGCTGTCGGCTTCCATATGATATCCGGGGAACTGGAAAAAGCCGACCTTTACAGTCTTTGATGAAGAAGCTGCATAAACAGATGAAGGGAACAAAAAAAGCGCAAGGAAAAATACAACGGCCAGCATCGATAGACTCATATAAATGCTCTTGGTAGTTTTCATGTTTCTTTCCTCACACTGATATGGCAACGGTAATTTTTAGATTATTATACCACTGTTTAAAAAATAAATCACCACTTAACGATGGGAAGAGAAACATTATTTTACATATATTTAACTTGTTCATGATTACACCTTTAACATTTTACCTTTATTATGTACATAACGAATGAAAGGAGAAAGACAGTAATGGAAAAGAACAGAATTTTAAAGAACATGAAGAAAGTAGTAGCAGTGGGGGTCATCGCGGTTATGGCAGCGACACTTTTCACAGCATGCGGAAGTAAATCAGGCAGCAGTAGCAGCAGTTCGCCAAGCGGAAATATAAGTGTGGTTTCCAGAGAAGACGGATCGGGAACAAGAGGAGCGTTTATAGAGTTGTTCGGGATCCAGACCAAGGATTCCAGCGGCAACAAAAAAGACAACACGATAAAATCAGCAGAGGTCACCAACAGTACGGCAGTAATGCTGCAGACCATACAGGGCAATGAAAAGGCCATCGGATATGTGTCACTGGGATCCATGAGTGATTCAGTCAAGGCCCTGAAGGTCGACGGCGCAGTTGCATCACTGAAGACTGTAAAGGACGGATCATATAAGATATCAAGACCGCTGAATATAGTAACAGGCAAGAAAACCGACGCGGCAGCCAAAGACTTCATCAGCTTCATAATGAGCAAGGAAGGTCAGGCAGTCGTAACCAAGGAAGGATATGTAAGTCAGGATACTACCAAGTCCTACGCCAAGAGCGCAGCGTCAGGCAAGATCGTGGTAGCCGGATCCTCATCTGTAACTCCGCTTATGGAGAAACTCAATGAGGCATATAAGAAAGTCAATTCTGCTGTAAAGGTGGAAGTCCAGGAATCTGATTCGACAACAGGAATCACATCGACGATACAGGGAGTCTGCAACATAGGAATGGCCTCCAGAAATCTGGAAAAGAGCGAGAGCTCCAAGGGCATCAAGGCAACTGAGATCGCCAGAGACGGGATCGCTGTAATAGTCAACAAGAGCAACAGTCTGACAGACATCTCAAGTGATCAGGTAAAGGGCATTTACACCGGTAAGATAACCAAATGGTCGGAGATCAAATAATGAACAACAGTTTTAAAGAAAAAGCCATGCAGCTGGTATTCCTACTGGCGGCATGCGCTTCCATAATAGCAGTGATACTGATATGCGTTTTCATCTTCGGTAACGGCATACCGGCAATGCAGAAAATAGGCATCATCAATTTTCTGACAGGTACGCTGTGGGAACCGTTTGCTAACGTTTACGGCATCCTGCCCATGATAGTGGGCAGTATATATGTAACCGTAGGAGCGATCATAATCGGCGTTCCGGTGGGCATATTCTGCGCGGCATATATGGCCAGGTTCTGCGGACCGATACAGTACAGGATCCTGAAACCGGCCATAGATCTGCTGGCGGGCATACCGTCAATAGTCTACGGCTTCTTCGGACTGGTGGTCATCGTACCACTGATGCAGGACATCTTCGGGACCAGCGGAAAGGGCATCCTGACCGCGTCCATAATGCTGGGCATAATGATACTGCCTACAATAATAACCGTTTCCGAATCGTCGATCAGGGCGGTGCCGGACAGCTATTACGAAGGGGCTCTGGCCCTGGGAGCCACCCATGAACGCAGCGTTTTCGCCACGGTGCTGCCGGCGGCAAAGTCGGGCATTACGGCAGCTGTCATCCTGGGCGTGGGGCGTGCCATAGGCGAGACTCTGGCGGTTTCCATGATCATAGGAAATCAGCCGATCATACCGGACAGCATCCTCAGCGGAGCCAGGACCATGACTACAAATATCGTGCTGGAAATGGGATATGCCACAGGACTTCACAGAGAGGCATTGATCGCGACAGCAGTGGTACTGTTCGCATTCATACTGATAATTAACCTCCTGTTCACCCTGATCAAGGAAAGGAGCGCCAGAAATGAATAGAATGAACAGACTTGCCACATACAAGGGCAGACCTGGCTCCCTGGTAATCAGGCTGCTGGTGGATCTGTCGGCGCTGCTCACTGTGATAGTGCTGATATCCCTGGTGGGATATATCCTGATCAAAGGAATACCTCATCTGAATCTGGACATGTTCCAGTGGACATATACAACGGAAAATGTTTCCATGATGCCGGCGATCATCAACACCCTGTCCATCACAGCGCTTTCGCTGCTGGTGGCGGTACCGTTCGGAGTCTTCTCCGCGGTGTATCTGGTCGAATATGCAGGCAGAGGAAACAAACTGGTAAGAATAATCAGACTGACAACGGAGACGCTGTCAGGAATCCCATCAATAGTTTACGGCCTGTTCGGTTTCCTGCTCTTTGTGGTAGCACTGGGATGGAGTTATTCGCTCCTTGCAGGAACCATGACTCTGGCCATAATGATACTGCCTCTTATAATGAGGACCACGGAGGAGGCACTCAAGGCCGTGCCTGACTCATATCGTGAAGGAAGCTTCGGCCTTGGAGCCGGAAAGCTGAGAACCGTATTCAAAGTTATCCTGCCATCTGCAGTACCAGGCATCCTCGCAGGCGTGATACTGGGAGTCGGCAGAATAGTCGGAGAGACGGCGGCTTTAATATACACGGCAGGCACCGTAACTGGCGTTGCAACCAGCCTGTTTTCATCGGGAAGAACCTTATCTGTGCACATGTACGCACTCCTCTCCGAGGGGCTTTACATGAACCAGGCTTATGCAACGGCAGTGGTACTGCTTGTCATGGTAATAATAATCAACGCCATTTCAGGATTCATAGCTAAGAAAGTAGCTAATAAATAGAAAGGAACAAAATGGACAAATTTTCAATAAATGATCTGAATCTGTACTACGGCGATTTTCACGCGCTGAAGTCCATAGACCTTCATCTGCCGACAAACGAGATCAGTGCTTTCATCGGTCCCTCAGGCTGCGGCAAATCAACGCTGCTGAAGACTCTGAACCGCATGAACGATCTGGTGGAAGGCTGCCGCATCACGGGGCAGGTACTGCTGGATGGTTCGGATATATATTCTCCAAAGACCGATGTAAACGTGCTGCGTAAGAATGTAGGCATGGTGTTTCAGAAAGCCAACCCGTTTCCGATGAGCGTCTACGATAATGTGGCATACGGACCGCGTACCCACGGCATCAGGAACAAAACTGAACTTGACGAGATCGTCGAGAAATCACTGAAGGACGCGGCCATATGGGATGAACTGAAGGACAGGCTGAAAAAAAGCGCAATGGGACTATCCGGCGGACAGCAGCAGAGACTCTGCATAGCAAGAGCGTTGGCGGTTGATCCGGAGGTGCTGCTCATGGATGAAGCCACCAGCGCCCTGGACCCGATCTCCACTTCCAAGATAGAAGATCTGGTGTTGGAACTGAAGAACAAATACACGATAATAATGGTTACACATAACATGCAGCAGGCCCTTAGAATATCCGATAATACGGCATTCTTCCTGCTGGGTGAGGTGGTAGAGTATGACAAAACGGAGAAACTCTTCTCCATACCATCGAACAAAAAGACAGAGGATTACATTACCGGGAGGTTTGGTTGATGAGAAACAGATTTGATGCGGAGCTGGCACAGCTCAATGTAGAATTAATAAAGATGGGAAGCCTTTGTGAACTGGTTATTTCCAACGCCATGAGCGGCCTTCTGGAAGACAATGACAATCTGCTGCAGCTGGTGGCGGAGACGGACGCGGAAATAGATGAAAAGGAACGTGAGATCGAAAATATGTGCTTCAAGCTAATGCTGCAGCAGCAGCCGGTGGCAAGGGACATGAGGACCATTTCCGCCGCTCTGAAGATGATAACAGACATGGAAAGAATAGGGGACCAGGCCTCGGACATAGCTGAGATCGCCGGCATGATAGAAGGCGATGACACCAAGCAGCATACACATATCCAGGCTATGGCCGAGTCGGCATCCAACATGGTCAATGAAGCTATCAAGTCATTCGTTGACAAGGACCTGGACCTGGCATATAAGGTAATGAAAGATGACGACATCGTAGATGACCATTTTGACGAAATAAGGACAGAACTTATAGAAATGATACGTAGTGAAGATGTTTCGCCTGAGTTCTGCGTAGACCTGCTGATGATCGCAAAGTACTTCGAGAGGATAGGAGACCACGCCGTGAACATAGCCGAATGGGTGGAGTTCTCCATCACAGGAGTTCACATCAGCGAAGAGATCAGAGATGAAAATGCCAATAAAAAGACGACCTGCTAAAGGTCGTCTTTTTTGTGATCAATTCGATTAGAGATTAGTTCTCTTTCTTATCATCGATTTCTGCAAGGATGTCATCCATTCCCATGATGTTGTCCTTTGAGAAGTCGCACTCAAGCAGCGGAACCATCTTGGTCTTCTTCACTATCTTGTAAGGTATGAAGAATGCCAGGAATACGAAGATTCCCATGTACATGCCGAATGCAGATCCCCAGTTTCCTGCGAGTACATCCTGATAATCCTGGAACAGGATTACGATAGCACAAAGGATAAATGCGAAGATCGGTCCGAACGGATACAGTGCCGAATGATATTTGAATTCATGTACTGAATGTCCCTGAGCGATCCAGGCTTTTCTGAATCTGTAATGACTGATTGCGATACCGAGCCATGCGATGAATCCGGCCATTCCTGAACCGTTCATCAGCCACAGGTAAACACCGTTTTCTCCGCCTGTCAGATACAGTACGAAGCACAGCAGTGCGAATCCGGCTGAGAAGTACAGGCAGTTGATTGGAACTCCCTTTTTGTTCAGCTTAGCCAGGAACTTAGGAGCTTTGCCTTCTCTTGCCAGTGCGTAAAGCATTCTGGATGAAGTGTAAAGACCTGAGTTACCGCAGGACAGTACGGATGTAAGGATTACTGCGTTCATTACTGAAGCGGCAGCTGCGAATCCGGCTCTCTTGAATACCAGTACGAACGGGCTCATTGCGATGTTGTCAGTTGCTCCGTTCAACAGGTTAGGATCAGTATACGGAAGTATGAATCCGATGACAGTAAGTGATCCGATGTAGAAGATCAGGATACGCCAGAATACTGTTTTGATAGCCTTAGGTACGTTCTTTTCAGGGTTCTCAGTTTCGCCGGCTGCAACACCTACGATTTCAGTTCCCTGGAATGAGAATCCGGCAGCCATTGTGATACCAAAGATTGCCAGGAAACCTCCGTGGAACGGTGCGTCTCCGTTTACCCAGTTGTGGAACAGTGTGCCGTCCTGCTGAGGGCCGCCCTTCATGATTCCGAGGATCATAAGGAAACCGACTATCAGGAATATAACGATAGTAACAACCTTGATGCCTGCGAACCAGAACTCTGCTTCACCATAACTTCTTGCACCCAGGATGTTCAGTCCGAACAACAGTGCCAGGAACAGGATGCTCCAGATAGCTCCGTGGGTGTTAGGGAACCAGTAAGCCATAACGATGGCTCCTGCTACCATTTCACTGGCAACAGTGATTGCCCAGTTGTACCAGTAGTTCCATCCAAGTGCAAAACCAAGAGCCGGATCTACGAATCTTGTTGCGTAAGTCTCGAATGAACCTGATACCGGCATGTAGGTGGCCATTTCTCCCAAGCTTGTCATCAGGAAAAATACCATTGCGCCGATTACTGAATATGCAAGTAATGCACCTCCAGGACCTGCTCCGGAAATGGAACTTCCGGATGCTACGAACAGTCCGGTACCGATGGCACCGCCGATAGCAATCATGTTCAGATGCCTTGTTTTCAAGGCTCTGTTCAATTGCTGTTCGCCATTCTTTTCACTCATAAATAATTCCTCCATTCTTTTGAATCATTTCGATTTAAAAATAATTCCAGAAAATTTGTTAAATTTATCACATAATTCAACACATAAAGTATACCGCTTTATGCATTAATTTACAAGTTATTTTTGGAAATCCGCCGTATTAATTTTGTTTATAGAACCATATAAAACGATAATAAGAAATAATATGAATGTTGAATTTTCAGTAAACTCCAAAATCGGTTCGCCTAAACGAGAAATGCGCCGATAGCGGTTCGCTTATGTATATTAAGAGTATAATTATACACAAAGGATTATGCCAGTAATAAGTTCATATTGTAGTACACTTGTGGTATAATTGTCTATATTGTAAATGTATATGGATCACAAGGAGTTTTTATGGACAAGATATTCGGACTTGACAGAGTTTTGGAGCCTACCGGGGTTTTCCCGCCTGTAGCCTGGAAGATAGACAATGACAGCAGCCTGAGGAAAGGCGAGGCAAGAGTGACTCTGGAACTCATACATCTTGAATGGGACAGCTTTCAGCAGATCTGCAGCAGCTGCGGCTACGAGGATGACAAGATCAAGGCAAAGATCATGGATATCGTTGAGAAAAGAGGAAAGCTGCAGAATCCCTTCACGGGTTCGGGAGGGGTATTTCTCGGTACCGTGGAAGAGATCTCCGATGAATTTGTCCCCGATACGCCTTTCGCTGCAGGCGACAGGATATACTGCATAGCTTCGCTGGGAGGCATTCCCATACATATAGATGAAATACTTGATGTGGATTATGACTACGGTCAGATAACCTGCAGGGGTTATGCCATAGTATTTGAAGCATCTCCCATATTTAAAATCGAGGAGGGATTTGAACCTAATTATACCATGGCGGCCATCGATGAAGCGGGCAGCATATTCGGCACATATAAGATAGCTGTTGAACACGACTGTAAAAATGCCGTGATCATCGGGCGCAACATTCATACTACGCTGCTGTACGCCGCGTCTCTGAGAGAGGCGATAGGTCCGGAGTACAAGGTGATAGCCATCATGGACAAGTATTTCAGTGAAGACATCCCAAGAGAGGAAATCGAAAAAGTCATGGAACCGCTGGTAAAGGAGACCTTCTTTGTAGATCTCAGCGAGCCAATCGATTCATACCAAAAAGTTCTTGAGCAGATAAACGGGGATGTGCCGATCGACATGGTTATAATAACGGAGGACATTTCCGGATCGGAGACGCTGGGGATACTGCTGGTCAAGCCTTTCGGCTTTGCGTATTTTACATCTTTCGAGAACAATTACAGCAAGGCGGTGCTCTGCGCCGAGGCCATGGGCAAGGTGATCACCACCTATGCCTTTGATCAGTATGTTCAGGACTATCCGTCTTTCACGACGCAGATCATCCATGCCCTGAAGCTGAAGCTGGAAGAAATAGATAAAATGTATAAGGCTTATGGCGGCAAGGGCAAGGTGACAAAGAGCAGGGCCAGGAGCTTCCAGATCAAGAACGCCGGCAAGGCGGATGATTTTGTTTATCAGGACATCGTCACCCGCAGCATGATAAAGGAAGTAATGAATATCGCAAAGTATGACTGCAATGTCATAATACAGGGAGAGACCGGAGTGGGAAAAGAGAAGGTTTTGTCCCTGATACATCAGAACAGTTCGCGGCGGACCAGTCCCTGCATCAAGATAAACTGCGCGACGATCCAGGAGACTCTGGCTGAGTCGGAATTTTTCGGATATGAAGCGGGCGCCTTCACAGGTGCACAGTCCGGGGGCAAGGCAGGGTACTTTGAACTGGCCAATGAAGGCATCCTGTTCCTGGACGAGATAGGTACGCTTTCCATGAACATGCAGTCCAAACTGCTGCGGGTGCTGCAGGAAAGCCAGTTTTACCGTGTAGGCGGAACCAGACAGATATCGGTCAACGTCCGGGTGGTGTGCGCCAACAACGTACCGCTGCGCAAGCTGGTGGACGAAGGGAAATTCAGGGAGGACCTGTATTACCGTCTCAACATCTGCACCATCGAGGTGCCGCCGCTGCGTGAGAGACGGGCGGATATTCTGATAATGGCGGAGACTTTTGTCAGAAAGTGGAACAGAAAATACGGCATCGAGAAGGAACTTTCTCCGGAAGCTCTCAACGCGCTGTATGATTACTACTGGCCGGGTAATGTCAGGGAACTGGAGAACGTGGTGCACCGGCTTGTCATCAGCAGCAGCGAGGTGGTCATATCAGATGAAGAGGTGGAGGATATCCTCAATGAAAATGCCTACGGAGATCTGATCAACAGTGTGAAGAAATCCTTCAACCGGAACGAGCATCTGGATTTTCACCAGATGATGGAGCAGCAGGAAAAGCAGATAATAGAGTATGCCCTCAAGAAGGAGGGCACCACCCGAAGGGCGGCAGAACTGCTGGGACTGCCTCAGACCACCTTTGCCAGAAAAAAACTGAAATATAAACTATAGACCTGATATGAATGGCGGAAATGTGAGGGACAAAATGAAAAAGGAAGATCTTATCCTGAGTATGATCAAAAAAGCTTTGCTGGATCGTTCGTTTCTCAAGGAGACGGGTTACACAAAGAAACAGATGGAAGCCCGGCTCAATGAAAGCGGCCTTGAATCCATGGCGGCCGGAATCATGGCGGCTGAGGGCAGGGATGGCAGATTCAGCGCAGCGTGTGTGGCTGAGACGGCTGAGGCGCATTTTGAATGTCTGAGTAACAGACCTGAGGAAGGGTGGCTGAAGCACTGTTACGGATATGTGCTGCACCAGCTGTTTCCGGATAAGGATGAGCCGGCTGATGCTGAAGAGTATAAAGAAGGCCGTCTGTTCATGATGCAGATACTTCGCGGCGTTTATGAGTATGAGGAAGAATATCTGCCTTTTGATCCGACCAGACAGATGCATTTCATCAGCGACAGCGAGATCGATGAGGGCAATTACACCAGGGAGTACATCAAGCTTCACAGGATGGTGAAGAGCAGATATATATACGAATTCATGAGGATAGGAGTGGACATCACCCCCTTCAATACCCTGGGGCATATCGGCGGGGTCCACTATGTGGCCATGTATGTGGCGAGACAGCTGAGCAGGGCCGGGGTGCCGCTGGATCTGGGCCTGGTTTCAGGAGCCGCCGCCGGTCACGATATCGGCAAATACGGGTGCAGAAAGAGCGAGGAACGCAGGATACCGTATCTGCATTATTACTATACGGACCTTTGCTACGAGCGCTTCGGACTGCCTACCATCGGCCACATCGCGGCCAATCATTCAACTTGGGATCTGGAACTGGAGAACCTGTCGGCGGAATCACTGATCCTGATATACGCGGATTTCAGAGTAAAAAGCAGCAGGAACAGCGACGGCCTCGAGCAGGTGTACTTTTACACGCTGGCGGATGCCTTCGGCGTCATCCTGAACAAACTTGACAATGTGGATGAGGCCAAGAGGCAGAGGTATCAGAAAGTTTATGACAAGCTGGCGGACTTCGAGGAATATATGAAAGAGCGAGGGGTGACCGTGGTGCTGCCAGACGATCTTTCGGAGGAGCCGGTGGAGACGGCGAAGCCGAGAAAACGCGAGGTGGTACTGCTGGAGGACGATGATCTGGTGAACCAGATGAAGTTTGCCGCCATTGATCATAACATCAGGCTCATGAGCAAATTCCACGTGGAAAGTGAGTTCGGGAATCTTATAGAGGCGGCCAGGAGCGAGCGCAACTGGAAAAACGTACGCACCTACATAGGCATACTAAATGAATATTCCACCTACATGACTGAGAAGCAGAAACTTATGACTGCCAAGTTCCTTTATGAGCTGCTGGCACATAAGGAGGGAGATATCAGGACCCAGTCCGCGATCCTGCTGGGGAGGATCGTCGGCACATTCAATGAAGAGTATAAGAAGGAACTGCCTGAGGGAGTTTCGCTGCCGGATAAAGCCATCACAAATGTCACTTTGTTCAGGCAGTATCTGGCCATGATCATAGAGCCGGATCACAAGCTGACTGAGCAGCACAAGAAATGGATAGAAAACAGCCTGAACAGTTTTGTCATGGCAGTGCTGGACAGCTGCAGAGACAGCTGCCGGGAAGAATATATGGATATTTTGTCCGAGTATTATCGGCGCAGTGACTATGACGAGATAAACTGCATCATACTGCTAAAGGCGGTTATGGAGATCAGAAAGGAATACTGCACAGCGGGATTTCTGGAGGTCATGAGGGGCTTCATCGACAGGGCTGCTGCTGCTGATTCGCTGAGACTCCGGGTGGCTGCAGTGCACGGTTACAGGTCTCTGTTTGAGGATTACAGTGAAGAGCAGTATATACACGATCTGATGGACGTGATGGATGTACCGTCTGAGCCGGCAAAATTCGCTGAAAGGCTGGGCAATATGTTCCTCGATGACCTTAAGGCGGGAACGCCGTGGGTGGTCAAGGTGGCCAACATCGAGATCATGATACATAACATCAGGGTCACAGGGGACAAGAGCAATATTCTTCACGTGGGCACACATCTTGCCAATCTGGTGAAGGTGAGCGAGACGGTGATAGTACGTAAGGCGGCTGGCAGCGGTCTTTTGTCCATAGTGGACAGAATGCCGCTGGAGCAGAGAAACGAGCTGACCGTGGAGCTGTTCAACGGGCTGGAGATAGGAGACTATCAGTATTCCAAGTATATACCGGATTATCTGGGGATCATCATGCTAAGGCTGCCGCCTAAGGAACTGGACGAGTCCATCGACATGCTGCAGCGGATCATCGAGACCAGCAACAGCAAGGCCGCCGCCTCGGCCATAGACACTGTGGGAGTCATGGTGGAAAACTACGCCGACTACCGGGGCAGATTCATGGAGGCCACAGACCAGTACGATCAGCGCAAGAACCGGCTGCTGTACATGATAATCAAGGGTTATGCGTATTATGATCCGCAGTTGAGCAAAGAAGCCTTCTGGGTCATCGCGCAGAGAATATACGGCAGTACGGTGATGGAACTGGACAAAAAAGACGACATTTTTTATCACAGCTGCAAGAAGCTGATGGCGCTGCTTTTCGAGAAAAGTGAAGATATACTGGAGTTTTACAACAACGCGGCTGTGCTAAATCATATCTACAGGTACATATGCCAGCATCAGGCTGAGGTGGGCAGATTCGAATTCCCGCCTCACAAGAAGGTCGCTTTTTATCCAGGTACTTTCGACCCCTTCAGTCTGGGGCACAAGGCTGTGGCCAGGGCCATCAGGGACATGGGTTTTGATGTGTATATAGCTCTGGATGAATTTTCATGGTCCAAGCATACGCAGCCAAGACTGCAGCGTCGGACGATCATGAATATGTCGGTGGCAGATGAAGAGGGGATATATCCTTTCCCGGACGATCTTTCGGTAAACATCGCCAACAACAGAGACGTGCGCAGACTGAAGATGGCCTTTGCAGGCAGAGACCTGTATATTGCGGTGGGTTCCGATGTGGTGAAGAACGCGTCCTGTTACAGGAACACGCCGGATAAGGATTCGATCCACGGATTGAACCACATAGTGTTTGCGAGGGAATCCAAGGATTCTTCCGAGCACGGGCTCAGGAACCGGCACTCATACCCTATAACAGGCAAAGTGGTAACGCTTACGCTGAAGAAGTATTACGAGGATATCAGTTCCACGAGGATCAGAGAGAATATCGACCTGAACAGGGACATTTCCAACCTCATTGATCCTGTGGCACAGAATTACATATATGCACGGAATCTGTATCTGCGCGAGCCGGCATACAAGCATGTGCTCCAGGCCAAGGAGATCGGCATAAGCGCTTATGAACACAGAAGCGGCGAATGCCTGGGAACCATGACCGGAGAAATCAAAGCGGCCGGATATGACATGGACAGGCTGACTTCTTATCTCGATAAGGAAACCGTCAGGACACTGTTTATTGAAAGCGCGGGACGACACAGACGCAAGGTGGCTATCGCGGCGGCGCACAGACTGGAGACAAACCAGCTTCTGGCTGAATTCGGCGATCCTAAGATCGCTGCCCACGTCAGGGAAGCGGCATCCGGAGGAATAGCTTCCATAGGATTCATCCATTCCGGAAAGACCAGATCTATCTCCAACGTGAGTCAGATCGTGCTGACGGAGATACTGACAGAGCTGATCTCCAGAGATTTTGCCTACGTGGTGTATAATCCGGTAGATGATGAAGGTCTCAATCCTCGGACCATAGAAGCCCTGAAAAAGCAGGGATTTGTCAATATTGCCGCGGCCAGAGGCGCAAGGCCTGTATACGCAGTGGATATGAAGTCGCCGGTGGTGATATTCCGCGATGTGGAGACGGTGATCAAGAATCCGCTGAACAAAAATACCGAAGTGCTCAAGGCCATAGACGAGGCCCATGGCAATCTGCTTAGGGTCATAACGGATATCTATCCGGGCCAGCTGGTGTTGTCATTCAATACCAGCGCCGTGCACAACAAGATAATAAACAAGGTGGCCGAGATAAACGGCGTACCTGCCGTCAACGACAAAAGCGGCATAAGAGGACCTTACATGTCGGTACCTTTTGGAAAGGCCCTTGCCGATGTGCTGGTGCCTAATACGGTGACTAAATCGCTGCACACGGAGAAGTACTTCGACCGGGACCTGAAGGGATTTACCATAGGAGAATCTCGTCATTATTCCGCTCTTGACAATCAGGCGCGGACCATCAGATCCTTTGACAGACCTGTCATCCTGATAGACGACCTGCTCCACAAAGGCTACAGAATGAGCATAATAGATCCGATACTAAAGAAACACAAGGTGGATGTGAAGGAGATCGTTGTGGGCGTTATGACAGGCAATGCCAGAGACTCCATGACAGTCCGCAACAGAAAGGCGGAATGCGCATACTTCCTGCCGACTCTGAAGCTGTGGCTCAACGAGAGAGACTGTTATCCTTTTGTCGGCGGGGACAGCATAGCCAGAAATGGCGAGGCGGGCGACACTGTGAACGCGGCTGTGAATCTGATCATGCCGTACACCACGCCGGAGTTTATCGCCGGAGGCAACGTAGATGAGATCTACCGTTATTCCATGGTTTGTCTGGAAAATGCCAGGAGCATATGGAGCGCGCTGGAGAGCGAATACCAGTCGGCTTTTGAACGGAAACTGACACTGAAGAGGATCGGAGAGGTCATAACCTATCCGAGGATACCGGATATCGGCACCGGTGTAGAGCTGGATGAAAATCTGGCACCGACACAGTTTATAGACAACGCCATCGAGCGTCTTGTGAGATTGAAATGGGGGCATACCAAATGGCCGGAAAGAATATAAGCGACATCATAGATGAGATATGTACAGAGCCTCAGCTGGCGCTGGATTACTGTCCGGTCAGGCTGGGCAGGCATAACAGGGTAAATATCCTGGCGCTGGGAGATGTGGGCACCACCATGCTGACGGGCCTGCGGCTCCTGGGCAGCGATGTCATTTCCTCGGTGGGGATCTGTGATATCAACCGGGAAAATCTGCAGCGGCTGGAAATGGAGATGAACCAGATCGCCTATCCGCCGGGCAGCGGCTATCCGCCCATGCCGGAGGTGGAAATGGTGAAGGAGGAGGACGTTTTCAACTGTGATGTCTTCATCTTCTGTGCCAGCAAGGGAGTACCGGCTCTGGGGACTTCCGGAGATGTGCGTATGGCCCAGCTCTCTGCAAACAGGGAGATAATAGCCCATTATGGAGAAGCCGCCTCAAGCGCCGGATTCAAAGGCCTGGTGGCGGTGGTATCTGATCCGGTGGATCCGCTGAGCAAAGAATTTCTTAACACTTCCGGACTTTGTCCGTCCCAGATCCAGGGCTACGGTCTGGGTGTCATGAATGCCAGGGCCATGTATTACGCCGGCAGGAACAAAAAATACGCCAGATATCTGACCGAGGGCAGAGCCTTTGGCCCTCATGGCGGGGATCTGGTCATAGCGGACAGCATAACCGATTATGATGATCGGATTTCCAGGGAACTTACGGAGCTGGCAGTGACTGCCAACATGAAAGTGCGCGAGCTTGGATACAAGCCATATATCGCGCCATCCCTGTCGTCGGCGGCCCTGTCCATACTGCTGACACTGCGCGGTCAGTGGCATTACAGCTCATTGTATTTAGGCGATGGTACCAGGGGCGCGTTTCTGGGCATCAGAAACCGGATGACTGAGGAAGGCCCGGAATATGAGGAGTTCGAGCTTTGCGACCCGTTATACACGAGGATAAGACATGCATATATAGATCAGTGCGTTTTGTAGAATAGAGGCGATTTGAATGCTTACTGTGATCAATCTTGGAATGACCAATGAAGGAAGAGACAGACTGTCGGATATCTTGAAGGAACAGCTCCGCGGCCTGGAACATGATGAAGCTGCAGGAGTGGCGGGATTTGAAGAGAAACTGAAGGGCGAGAGTCTGGACAGAATAGTACTGGCCGTTCGAATACCTGCCAACGGTGTGTGTCTGGAATGCCATCAGATGAGAGGCTTTCTGATAGATCATCCGGGGTGCCTTAAGGGCTGCATCGGCGGGATCATAATAGACGGCATGGGAGAACTTTTCACCAAGAGCGTGGCCAGGCAGCTGGCTTTTGCCATGGATCTGGCCGGATGCACCCTGCCCGGCAGGGCACTGGTCGAAGCGACAGGAACGCTGTACAACTTCAATACCATAAGTAAAGTAAACGGCGTAGACAACATGACGGCTTATGGAAAAAGCGTCGGGGCGCTGATACACAAGGTGAACGACTTTAAGATGCCGGAGGTGGAACATCCAAACATTCTCGTGGTGCATGCCAGCAGCAGGAGTACCTCCAACAGCATACTGCTGTGGGATATGATAAAAAAGGATCTGGGGGACAGAGCAGACATCACGGAGATCTCGCTGCGCAACGGTGCTGTCATCGACTGCCGCGGCTGCAGTTATGAAACGTGTCTCCATTACGGTGAACACGGCGACTGCCTTTACGGCGGCGTGATGGTGGAACAGGTGTATCCAGCCATACTGAAAAGTGATACTCTGGTCATGGTCTGTCCCAACTACAACGATGCCGTCAGCGCCAATATCACGGCTTTCATCAACCGACTTACAGCGCTGTTCAGATCCAACGATTTTTCCAGGAAGAGAGTATTCGCGCTGGTGGTCTCAGGTTACAGCGGCAGCGACATAGTATCCGGGCAGGTGATCGGAGCCATGAGCTTCAATAAAAACTTTATACTGCAGGGAGGCGGAATTATGACTGAGACGGCCAACGACCCTCGCAGTATCCTGGAATGCGAAGGAATTGAAGGGCGTGCGGAGGAGTTTGCGGGAAGGCTCCTGGGACAACTATAACGACTTTTAATTTGACGGAATATCTTGATTCATAGTATAATGTACAATTATTGAGTTATGGAACCGGGACAGAAGGGAGAACTTAGATGGATATAGATAAATTGATCGTAGAACACCCTGTCATTAAAAATATGATGGATGATGAAGAGATTTTCTGGCTTAATGACAAGGCAGGCAGCAAAGGTGACATTCCATTTGACATGGATGATATAGACGATGCAGAACTGCGGCTTCTCAGATTCGCGCCATATATCAAGAAGGCATTTCCGGAAACTGAACCAAGAGGCGGCATCATAGAATCGCCGCTGACAGAGATAACCAAGATGAAAACGCGTATGGAAGAGCGGTCCGGACAGAAGATTCAGGGCCGGCTGTTCCTCAAGTGCGACAGCCACCTTGCAGTTTCGGGATCGGTCAAGGCCCGCGGCGGCATATATGAGGTGCTGAAGTTTGCCGAGACCGTAGCTATGGATCACGGTATGCTCAAGCCGGAAGACGATTATTCGATACTGACAGAGGACAGATTCCGCGAACTTTTCAGCGGCTACAGCGTAGCCGTGGGTTCCACAGGCAATCTGGGACTCTCCATAGGCATCATGAGCGCCAGACTCGGGTTCAAGGTCACTGTCCATATGTCGGCTGATGCCAGACAGTGGAAGAAGGACATGCTCAGATCCAAGGGAGTTACCGTGGTGGAATATCCCGAGGACTATCAGAAAGCTGTGGCTGAAGGAAGAAAAGAAGCTGAAAAAGACCCGACATGCCATTTTGTCGATGACGAGGGGTCGGCAGATCTGTTCCTGGGCTATGCCGTTGCGGCAAAGCGTATAGTTGAGCAGTTCAAACGCCTGCAGATAAAGGTGGACAAAAACCATCCGGTCTTTGTTTACATACCGTGCGGAGTTGGAGGAGCGCCTGGCGGCGTGACCTTCGGACTGAAGCAGGTGTTCGGAGACAATATCCACTGTTTCTTTGCTGAACCTACCCATGCGCCGTGCATGACGCTGGGACTGATAACGGGACTGAACGACGGGATCGCCGTCGGCGACGTGGGAATAGACGGCAAAACAGCAGCTGACGGACTTGCAGTGGGCAGACCGTCGCGCCTCGTGGGCTCGATCATGGAGACCCTGCTTGACGGCTGTTATACCATAAAAGATGAACATCTATATCCGTTCCTGAGCGATCTGGCGGACAGTGAGAATATCTTCATTGAGCCGTCGGCATGCGCGTCCTTTACCGGGCCTGCGCAGGTATGTCAGGCTGAAGGCTATCTTATCAAGAACGGGCTTAAGAACAAAATGGAAAACGCCACCCACATACTGTGGGCGACGGGTGGAAACATGGTCCCTGAAGTAGAGATGCAGGCATATTATAACATGGGCAAGTAGATCAGAACCTGTCACTGTAATTTATCATTCCGCGGAGGAAGCCTCCGCGGGATTTCTTTTTGTCTTTGTTTTCAAAGAAATTCGCATAGTAATAGATAGCCACGCTGAAATCGTCGTCAGTGACGTTGAGCAGGGCGCAGGAACCGGCGGTGCCGTCCCTTGGAAAGGTCAGACTGCCTGGATTGATCAGGGTGATGCCGGCATATTCATCGTATACCGGTATGTGAGTGTGACCGAAGCAGGCGGCGAAGCAGTCATTTTCCTGAGCCAGGTATACCAGTCGGCTGTAGTCAGAATCAACGCCCTCTGTGTGACCGTGTGTCACCAGGATGCTGCCGTAAGGTGTATCGCATATTTTGAAGTCGCGTCCGCGCTGACCGTCGCAGTTGCCGGCGGCGGAAATAACAGGTGTAGCCAGATAGCCCTCAATGGAGCCTGCATCACGCTGATAATCTCCGCAGTGGATGATCTTGTCTATTCCCTTGCCGTCTGCTGTCAGACCGTTCAACTTCTCAAACATTTCATAGGTCTTTTCCAGATGACCGTGTGTATCGCTTGTAACAAAAATATTCATGTTATTCTCCGTATGTTTATATTTGACCTCTAGTATAACACATTTTTTACGGCAATCAAAGAGGACTGCCGAGGCAGTCCTCTTTGCTATTCGAGATTTATCAGTGCTAAATAGCGGTCACTGCGCCATCATAAAGTTTTAGAGTAACGGCACCGTTGCTCTGCTTGAGGCTTCTGATCTTGCTGATAACCTGATCGGTATCAACATTTTCGCCTTTGCATACATATTTGATAACGTTAAAAACACCTTCTTTGTTGAATTCTTTACCGTTTACTGATGATACATTTCCGTCTTTAAGTCCCAGCTCCAGGTATGCCGGGTAATCTACATGTCCGTGAGTCATAATATTCTCCTCCGTTTATTTAATATTTGGTTCGCAAAAGCCGCGAATAAAAACTGATTAATTACTATAATTATACAAACAATTTGTGTGTTGTCAATAGAAAAACTAATATTTAACAAAAAGTATTTATTTTTATACACAAAATCAAATTAATCTTAAATATGGTCAAAATACTGCACTTGTGGTAGTATATAGGTGACAGTAAAAAGCATCAGGGGTTATTAGTTTTTTGAGAGGTAACAGAATTGAGAGAGCATTTTGATGAGAAATATTTTAAATTTGGGATGTCTATATTTCTCGCAGGATCGGGAACGATACTCTTCTATTTTATAATGAAGAATATCAACGTGGTGGGGGAGGCATTTTCCAAGCTGAACAGCATACTCGCGCCCTTCATCATCGGCCTTATTATGGCGTATCTGCTTTGCCCGCTTTATAATCTGGTGACGCGCAAGGTGTACCACTGGGCCAGTGAAAGCATCAACAAGCATAAGGCCTTCATACTCGCCAAGGTAATAGCCAGCACCATCTCGCTCATAGCGCTGCTGCTGGTCATGGCTGCCATAGTTGCTCTGCTGGTGCCACAGATCATCAAGAGCATCGTAGCCATAGTCGAGATACTTCCGGGGCGTATGGAGGATCTTACAGTGTGGCTGACCGACACCTTGAAAAGCACCAAATATCCTCAGCTGGCCAGTAACGTGGACAGCGCCATACAGAGTGCATACGATTTTCTTATGAAGTGGGCAAGCTCCCACATAATGCCGGGCGTGGGCTCATATATGGCAAAAATATCTGAAGGAGTCCTCATAACCCTGAGGACGTTCCTCAATATCATCATAGGAATAGTGGTTTGCCTGTACTTCCTCAACGGCAAGGAACGTTTTAAAGCTGAAGCGAAAAAGATAATAATCTCCGTATTCAGAAGAGAGAGGGCTGACGCCATATTTGATTTCGGCAATTTCTCAAATAAGACCTTCGGCGGGTTCATCAACGGAAAGATAATAGACTCGCTTATAATCGGACTGATATGCTACGTTTTCATGCTGATAATGCACTGGCCATATCCGGCGCTGATAAGCACCATAATTGGTGTGACTAACATCATCCCGTTCTTCGGACCGTTTATCGGAGCTATACCGACATCGATCATAATCTGTGTCATAAACCCGATAACAGCCGGAGAATTCATCATCTGGATATTTGTGCTGCAGCAGTTTGACGGCAACATACTCGGACCTAAGATACTGGGAGAGACCACGGGTCTCGCCAGCTTCTGGGTAATGTTCTCCATCATATTCTTTGGAGGGCTGTTCGGATTCGTTGGCATGATACTGGGCGTACCGATATTTGCCATATTCTATTATTACTTTAAGAAGTTCATTGAAAAGCGGCTCGACAATAAGGGCTGGCCTGTCGATACCAATGATTATGAGGACTTTAACAAGTATGACATAAACCGGAAGGATGTTCAGAAATGAAAATAATAAAAAATGCAGCCATGAGTGATTACACCACCTTCAGAGCAGGCGGAACTGCCGCGGAGATGGTCATACCTGAAAACACGCAGGAACTCATGGATACTCTTAAGAGAATAAACGGCTCCGGAATCGATCACATAATGCTGGGCAACGGTTCTAATACACTGATCACAGATGGAGGATTCAGCGGGACCGTCATCAAGCTGGGAGACAGCTTCAATGAAGTGAAGGTCGAAGGCACCAGAATTATCTGCGGCAGCGGCGCACTGATGTCGGTGGTGGCGAAGGAAGCGCTTGCAGCTGATCTGACCGGATTTGAATTCGCCAGCGGTATCCCGGGAAGCATTGGCGGCGCCATATTTATGAATGCCGGTGCCTACGGCGGAGAGATGAAGGACATAGTAGAAAGCGCGCAGGTCATCAGCGCAGACGGTACGGTGAAACGGACCGTAATGGCTGCTGATATGGACTTGTCTTACCGCCACAGCATCTTTGAGGGCTCGGGCGAGATAGTAACTTCAGTAACACTTTGTTTAACCAGAGGAAATCACGAGGAAATCTCTGCCCTTATGAAGGAGCTGGCATCTAAACGCAATTCCAGGCAGCCGGTACAGTATCCGAGCGCCGGCAGTTTTTTCAAAAGGCCTGAGGGGTATTTCGCGGGAAAACTCATACAGGATGCGGGGCTCAGAGGCCTTGCGGTAGGAGGTGCACAGGTATCGGAGCTTCACTGTGGATTTATCATCAACAAAGGCGGAGCTACCGCCAGTGATATCATAGATCTGATGCATCTGGTGCAGAATGCGGTATATGACAAGTTTGGCGTCATGCTGGAACCGGAGGTGCGGATAATTGGAGATTGATTTCAACAGATATAAGATGACATATGATCTGCATACCCATACAATTTATTCCCATGGCTTCATAAAGCCGCACGGCAAGGGCACCATTGAGGAGAACGTTCAGGCGGCGGTGAACGCCGGGCTGCGGGGAATCGCGATTTCGGATCACGGCCCCGGCCACAAGTTCTACGGAGTCAGGAAGAACAAGCTCCCGGAAATGAGGGAAGAGATCGACAGGCTCAAGCCGATCTATCCGCAGATAGATATTTATCTCAGTGTCGAAGCCAACATAATGGAAAGCGAAAATCATCTGGACGTGGTCCCGCGTGAATTCAGAAAGTACGATTTTGTTATAGCGGGATACCATTACGGCGTGCTACACGGGCACTGCACCGGAAATTTCATGTACGGCAGGGGAATGTCGACCAGAAGGGGACGTGAAAGGTTACTGGATATCAACACGGAAATGATGGTCGGCGCCGTATACGAGAACAACCTTAAGATACTTACGCACCCTGGCGATAAGGGGCCCTTCGACATCCACGAGGTTGCCAAGGCCTGCGCCAGAAAGAATACGCTGATGGAGATCAGCACATGGCACAGCCACCTGACGGTGGATGAAATCAAGACGGCGATGAAGGAAGACGTGATGTTCATTATCAGCAGCGACGCGCATACCCCGCAGCGGGTAGGCAGCTTTGAGGGCGGACTTGCCAGGGCCATGGAGGCGGGACTCGACCTCGACAGAATAGTAAACATAGAAAAGAGGTAAACATGGATTCTTCTCAGAAAATGAAAGTAGTACTGATAACAGGCCTGTCAGGGGCCGGCAAGACCAATGCCGCTGACTGGTTCGAGGATCAGGGATATTACTGCATAGACAATATGCCGCCTTCGCTGATCAAGAATTTTCTGGAGCTGACATCATTTACGCCGGCCGCCAGCGGCATCAACAAGGCCGCTTTTGTTGTCGACATCAGAAGTGATGAGTTTTTCAGCGGACTCCACGAAACTCTGGAATATCTTAAAAAAGAGGAAGCCATAGAATTCAGGATACTGTTCATTGAAGCATCCAATACCACCCTGATCAAGAGATATAACGAGACCAGGCGCAACCATCCGCTTTCAAATGGTTCCACCAGTGATGAAGTGATCAACAAAGAGCGCGAGATGCTGTCGGAACTGAGAAAAAGGGCGGATTATCTCATCGATACCACAGGTATGAAGGTATCGGAATTCAACTCTGAGATGGATAAGATGTTTGTGAAACAAAGCGGCAGCAGTACCTTTGCCATCAACATCATTTCCTTTGGCTACAAGCACGGCGTACCGCAGGAAACAGATCTGGTCTTTGACATGAGGTTCATACCGAATCCATTCTACGTGCAGAGCCTGAAGCACCTGACCGGCAAGAACAAAAAGGTGTCGCAGTATGTTATGAAGCAGGAAGTCACCAGGAAGTTCATTGCCCAGCTTGATGAGATGATAAATACCATTGCGCCATGCTATAAAAAAGAGGGAAAATACCATCTGAATATCGCTTTCGGATGTACAGGCGGACAGCACCGTTCTGTAGCAATGGCGGAAGAGATGACTAAACGTTTCAGAAATCAAGGTTACCGCGTTACTCTTGAACACCGTGAACTTTAGTGATATAATCTATTTGTGTCTCGGAAAGACACCCAATTTGTTTAATTGATCAAATTTTATTCAAAGGAGATTTTACCATGGAGAAATTAATTATCAGTGCCTGCATATGCGGAGCAGAAGTAACAAAGGAGCAGAATCCTAACGTGCCTTACACAGTGGAGGAGATCGTAAGAGAAGCCAAGTCAGCTTATGATGCTGGAGCAGCTCTTATCCACCTTCATGTAAGATGGGACGATGGAACTCCTACACAGAGCAAGGAGAGATTCCAGGAGTGCGTTGACGCAATCAGAAAAGAATGTCCTGATGCTATCATCCAGCCTTCAACAGGCGGAGCAGTAGGAATGACAGACCTTGAGAGACTTGAGTCAACAGATATCACACCGACGCCTGAGATGGCAACTCTTGACTGCGGAACCTGCAACTTCGGCGGAAACGACATCTTCGTAAACACTGACGATACAATCGTTAACTTTGCAAAGATCATGCAGGAAAAGGGAATCAAGCCTGAGCTTGAAGTATTTGACAAGGGCATGATCGATACAGCTCTTAAAGTAGCCGACAGAAAAGGTCTGCTGAACCACCCTATGCACTGGGACTTCGTTCTCGGCGTTCAGATGTCAGCAACAGTAAGAGACCTGGTTTACATGGCAACTTCAATTCCTGCAGGTTCAACCTGGACAGCTACAGGAATCGGCAAGACCGCATGGGATATCGCAGCAGCAACTATCGCCATGGGCGGACATGTAAGAGTTGGATTTGAAGACAACCTTTACCTTTCAAAGGGCGTTCTTGCAAAGAGCAACGGAGAGATGGTAGCAAAGGCAGTTGAGATCGCAAAGCTTCTGGGCAGACCGATCGCTACTCCGGCAGAAGCCAGAGAGATCCTGGGACTTGCTCCACTGAAATAAGTATTCGGATCAGCACGATCAACGGAAACGTGCTGCAGACATACTTACAAATCAAGCGATGGCCGCATTCAGTAAACAACTGAGTGGCCATCGCTTTTTTATTGCATTTTCGACTTCAGACAGTGCGGACACATTTGGCTGTTCATGTCGCTCGCCTCGGCGGTGACTGCATCTGCTCCTGCGAATGCTGCTCTGACCGGGCTGGATTCGATTTGGGTGTGAGTTGTGAGCTAAGGCAGGTGTTGTCTTCATTCATGCGCCAATTTTTCCTCTTTTTTGTCAAAAATATGCGCGCAGGTATGAATCAGGTACTGATCAGGCGCAGATATGACGCAGATCGAGGGCTAAATCTGGACTGAATGTTCAAATATAGTCTGAAACGCCTCACTATTGCCATCGGTGTTAACGGAATTAGAGCTTGAAGTCAATGATTTACTAGTTAAGCGCATATTTTCGTTAAAAAAAGTCTCTTTTTAACCACTTTATGCTTCACCTTAATTTGACACCCGTATCATATGCGTTCTGGCAGATAGCCAATGCCATATTCCTCAATGCGTATCAGTAATACAATCAGGTCCATTCGAGCCTGCGCGGCCTGCGGCAAGCCGACCGGTTCAGATCACGTAGAAGAATATCCCGAAAAACTGAAGGACCGCGCCGATGACAACGAAAATATGGAACACGGAATGCATGTATTTTCTGGTTTTGCCAAGGCCATAAAGGACTGCGCCCAGGGTGTAGGCGACACCGCCGCCAAGCAGCCAGAAGAAGCCGCCCCAGGTCATTGCTTCAATCGTCGGCTTCAGGGCTATGACTATGGTCCAGCCCATGCCCAGATAGCAGAACATGGAAAATTTCTCGTATTTTTTGAGGTCGATGGCGTTGAACACGATGGCGACGGCGGCGAGGCCCCATTCTATGGCGAAGATCACCCAGCAGATGACTGGATGATCGGGTCTGATGCCGGCCAGAAGGATCGGAGTGTAGGTGCCGGCTATGAGACAGTAGATATCGCAGTGGTCGATGACCTGCATGACTTTTTTGCCGGTGTTGTAATGAAGACCGTGGTAAACGCTGGATATGGTGAACATGACTATCAGCGAGGCTCCATATATGGCGCTGCCCACCACTGCCCAGGGGTCGTGATGGACCGCTGAGAAAACTACGCACAGCACAAGTATGGCGACGCTGATGGCAGCACCGACGATATGTGTCACCATGTTGAATATTTCTTCGCCGCGGGTGTAATCCGGCAGGCTGCGATCACTGAGTTTTGTCCTGTGTTTCATAGTCATTTAACCTCCATAATTATATGTATTATTGTGCAAATCGTACCCGTTGTCAAGAAATATGACAGAGAGAATTTTTGTTCGGTAGGTGCAGGCGCGGGAAGGGCCGTGGTCACCCGGCAAATCCAGTGTGGCAACGGTCGGGCGGAAGTGGTATAATATGCGGAAAGGAGAAGTACTGATGTCGTTTTCAACTGAGACAAAAAATGAGCTGTCAAGGGTGGAGCCCCCGAAGAAATGCTGCCAGCTGGCAGAGATCGCGGGCTTTATTCGCGTGTCGGGAAGTATAAGGCTGGTTGGCGGCGGTAAGTTCAAGATCGTGATCACCACAGATAATCCGGCGGTGGCCCGTCATTACAAGAAGCTGATCAAGGAATATTTTCAGGTGGATACGGAACTGGAGATCGGAGAAGCTGCGGCTTTGAAAAAGGGGCATACATATATGCTTACCATAGATCCTGAAATGCGAAGCGAGTCCATACTCAGGGAAACAGGGATATTGCTGGTCCGCGAGGGCAACAATTACATCAGTGACGGCATATATGATGACATAGTAAGAACAAAATGCTGCAGGAAGGCATACATGCGGGGAATATTCCTTGGTGCAGGGACGGTCAACGATCCGGAGAAGAGCTATCACCTGGAGATCGTGTGTGGCAGTGAGAACCTGGCCAGGGATCTGAGGCGGATCATCAATAATTTTGAGGATCTGTCGGCCAAGATCGTGGAGAGAAAGGGAAAGTTCGTGGTGTACATGAAGAATTCTCAGTACATCAGCGATACGCTGGCCATCATGGGCGCCCACAGCCAGGTGCTCAGGTTTGAGGATACCAAGATAAAGAAGGAGCTGGTCAACGAGGCGACCAGGATAACCAACTGTGATAATGCCAACACCGACAGGGCGCTGGACGCTTCTCAGCGGCAGATCGAGGCCATCCGCAGGATCGAAGGGCACGGAGCGCTGGGGACGCTGCCGGAGAAGCTGAGGGAGCTGGCTTTGCTGCGGCTGGACAATCCGGAGGCGAGCCTGACACAGCTGGGGGAGATGATGGATCCACCGCTGAAGAAGTCGGGAGTCAACAACAGGATGAAACGCATAATGGAAGCGGCTGAAAGGGTCTGACAGCCATGCGGTATCTGCGATCCGTCATAAAGTGATAATTTATACAGATTTGCGAATCTGACAAAAAAATAAACAATTTTTACGCGTTGCTTAAAGTTTAGGCAACGCGTTTTCTTTGATTATTTCATTACATTTTCAACGGGTTTACAATTCATATATAGTTAGTATAGTTGAAGGGAGAGATTTATAAGAATGGAAAAATTCGCAAAAGGAGTAGTAAAGCATAGAAAAATTATTATTATAGTTTATCTGGTGCTCATGGTTCCTGCTGTTATCGGCATGATCAATACCAGAATAAACTACGATATGCTTGCTTATCTTCCAAAGAGTCTCGACACTGTAAAGGGACAGGACATCATGCTGGATAATTTCGGCAAGGGTGCGTTTTCCTATATGATGGTCGAGAATAAGACCCCTGCAGAATGTGCAGAGATCCAGAATAAGATCGAAGCCATCGATCATGTGGATTCGGTTCTCTGGTACAACACTCTGCTGAGTACAGATGTACCGATGTCTGTACTTCCTGACGGTATCTATGACAGATTCAATAAAAAGGGAAGTACCATCATGGCCATATTCTATGACAAGGGCACTTCGGCCGATGAAACGATAGCGGCCATAGGCGAGGTCAGAAAGGCTGCCGGAAATGACGCCTATCTGAACGGCATGTCGGCCCTGGTCAAGGATCTGAAAGACCTGTGCGAACAGGAGGAAGCAAAATACGTCGGCATCGCAGTGCTCTGCGCTGTAGCCATCATGATGCTGCTTCTGGATTCCTTTGTCGTACCGTTCATATTCCTGGCAAGTATAGGCATGGCCATACTGCTGAATCTGGGGAGCAACATGTTCCTGGGCGATATATCATTCGTAACAAAGGCGCTGGCTGCGGTATTACAGCTGGCAGTCACCATGGACTTCTCAATATTCCTGTGGCATGCCTTTGAGGAAGAGCATGATATATACGGAGACAAAGATGTGGCTATGGAAAAGGCCATAGTCAACACGCTGACGGCCATCATCGGAAGCTCGCTGACAATGATCGCAGGCTTCCTGGCATTGTGCTTCATGACATACACTCTGGGCGCTGACCTGGGAATCGTCATGGCAAAGGGCGCGGTATTCGGAGTTATCGGTTCGGTAACGTCGCTGCCTGCAATGCTTCTGCTGCTGGATCCGATAGTAGAACGGTCGAGACATAAGTCGATCATTCCGGATTCGACCAGGCTGGCTAAATTCATAGTAAAGCGCAGCTGGATATTCATCGTGATATTCTGCGTGGTACTGGGGCCTGCCATATTCGGCTACACTCACACCAAACTTTACTACAACATGGCATCTACACTGCCAAAGACAATAAACTTTATGGTTTCCAATGAGAAGGTAATGAATGACTACAACATCGGAACCACGCATATCGTCATCGCCAACAGCGACCTTAAGGCTGCCGACGGCAAGAAGATGACAGAGGAGCTGCAGAACGTCAAGGGCGTCAAGGATGTCCTGGGCTACGATTCGCTGGTAGGCAATCAGATCCCTGAGGAAATGGTGCCTAACAAGCTGCTGAGCAACTTCAAGTCGGGGCAGTATCAGATGCTTCTGATCAACACCACCAAGGACTACGGAGTTGCCACCACCAAGGTCAACAATCAGCTGACTACTTTGAACAAAATAGTCAAGAGCTTTGATAAAAAGGCCACGGTCATCGGCGAAGCCGCAGCGACAAAAGATCTGATGAACACCACGAGCCGGGACTTCAAGGTCGTAGACCTGGCGGCACTGCTGATGATATTCTTCATTTTGTTCATCATATTCAGATCATGGACACTGCCGTGGATACTGGAAGTTGCAATATACTTTGCAATCATGATAAACCTGGGCATTCCGTACTTTACGGATACCACCATCGTATTTATCGCACCGATCACGCTGAGCACCATTCAGCTCGGTTCCACGATAAACTACGCCATACTTTTGACGACCAGGTACAAGCGAGAACGTATAGAGGGCAACAATGCCAACGATTCTATCGTTACAGCGATATCGACATCGCTGCCGTCAATCGTTACCAGCGCAGTCGGATTCTTCGCGGCAACGTTCGGCGTATCACTGTACTCCAACATCGACATCATCAGCTCGATATGTACGCTGATGGCCAGAGGAGCAATAATCAGTATGTTCGCAGTAATATTCGTACTGCCGGCATTCCTGAGGCTCTGTGACAGGATGATCGTCAAGACGACAAAGAGTATGAGACTGCAGTGCAGGAAAACAGGTAAGGAGGTTGCAACAGCATGAGAAAGTTGTTTAATAAAGATAATAGACTGAAAGCGCTTGTGGTTACGCTTATAATCACCACCATATCGCTGTTCGGCGTAAGCTATTCTGCATTCGCCAAGACCAACAGCGCGGTAAATGATGGAACAAAGACCACCTCATCCACTCCTACGGATGATGAAAATGTATACGTAATGACCAAGGCCAACGGCGATTCCTATCAGAGGATCGTCAGCGCCGACGGAACTCTTCATTATAAAGGCTATGAAAACTACACTCTGCCTGTTTCAATGAAGATCACATACACCCTTGACGGACAGTCGGTAACAGCCAAAGAGCTGGCCGGTGAAAGCGGTCATGTGGTCATCCACATCAGCTACACCAACAATATCAGGTCCGGCGGCGTCAACGTACCGTTCATGGTAGTTACGGGACTTGCTCTGGACGATGAGCACTTCTCCAACGTTACCGTAGACAACGGCAAAACCATGGATGACGGCAGCAGAAATATAGTAATGGGATATTCCTTCCCTGGAATGCAGAGCAGCCTGGGCCTGAGCTCAAGCGACCTGTCGATTCCTGAGAGCGTGACCATTTCAGCAGACACTGACAAATATTCAGTTGATTCCATGTACACGCTGGTTTCCAACGAGCCGTTCAAGGATGCTGATTTCAGCAAGGTGAACAATCTCAGCGATTTGAAGGCACAGCTTTCTAAGATCACTACGGGAATCAACCAGCTGGTTGATGGAGTTGCCAAGATAGACAGCGGCGCGACCAAGCTTTCAGCAGGAGTCAAGACGCTGGACAAACAGCTGAACACCAAGCTGACTTCTTCAGCCAAAGCCAGTGCGGCAGCACAGGCCAAGGCTTCAGTTGAAGCACAGTTCGGCAGCTCAAGCGATTCAAACAGCTACTACAACCAGATAAAGAACCAGGCTTCCAGCACCTTCTACAATACGGTAGCAAGCAGCAGCAATATCAGTGCCGCGCAGAAGCAGGTACTGGCAAATCTGGGTATTACAAATATAGCATCACAGGCCAAGACAAGTGCGGAAACTGCCGCAAAGAAACAGATAGCGGCTAATGGCCTTGGCGATATGTCACCGATCGAGACTGCAATATATAATGCATCATTAGAGGCATATTATACAGATAACACAGGTGTACAGAAATACACAGATGCAGCTAACATAGAAATATCAGACGCTGCCACAAAAATAATGCAGTCAGGTGCGACCCAGGTACAAAGTGTAGCACAGGGAGCCGCTGTGGCGCAGCTGCTGCAGCATCCGTCGGCTACAGCTATAGCATATGCCAATGGCGCAAAGGCTACGGCAATGGGTGACTTGAGCACAAAAGTCACCACTGCTATTGTAGACGCAGCCGGAACTGCTGCCAGTGGAACTGCAACGGCAGTTGCCCAGCAGGTTGCAAGTGGCGTTACGGAAAACGTTATGAAGAGCGTAGCCTCATCAGCTAAGGATACGGTAGGCACCAGTCTTGCAGATTCTGTAGAACAGGCAGCTATAGCAGCGGCACAGTCTGCAACGACGCAGTCAATAGACAGCACCAAATCAACTATTGCTCAGAACATTGAGAAACAGGGACTTGTATCAGGAGCCAGTCAGCTGGCAGCGGGTACAGGAGAGCTGAAGTCCAGTGTCGACAGCATGGCTGATCAGGTACTCGGAAAGCTGTCACAGCTGTCCAAGAGTGATCTGCTTAACGTTATCAAGAACATCAAATCAGTAAGTAACGCCGGCAAGTCATACAACAGCTTCGGCAGCGGATCATACAACGCAGTGACCTTCATCTACAAAACAGATGAAGTTTCTCCCAAATAATACTAACTAAATGGAAACCCCCGGGTGTTTGACATCCGGGGGTTTTCGCTATCATCAAAATTACTGAGAATGTACTATTTACCGAGCCTGGCTAATTTCATGGGCATCTTCTCTAGCTTTTGGATAACATTTTTATAGAGAAAAAGACTATGAAAAAAAGAAACGTATTTCCTCTGTTAGTGCAAAAGCCTCTAACCTAACGTCCAAGACGAGAGGAACTTCAGTTTCTTTTAGTAAAACTATACAACAAAAAGTACAAAATGTCAAGAATAACGGTGCAAAGCATTCTGTGCGGATTACATTGATAAAACAAAAAAATATTACTCCTGAAACTTTCAGAAAAAACTTATACAGCAAGGATGCGACAGTATTATTGGAACAGGTATAAATGTGATAGATAAACAGTATACGGAAACCCCCGGGTGTTTGACATCCGGGGGTTTTCGCGTATTTCATATCAATTATCTGTTGTTGTAGCAATGGACCTTGGCTTCGATCTTGGCATATGGATCCATGAGGTCGCCGATGGATTCATCGTGGTTCAGCGTGTCAACGATGTATGAGATGAATTTGCTCATGTCACAGCTGATTATGTATTCGCGGTCGATGAATTCCTGCGGCTGGTATGTAAGATTGGTGGATACGAGGCGGTAGAAAACGCCCTCCTTGTAAGCCTGATCGAACTTGTCCATACCGTTGGTGAACAGACCGAATGTTGCGATCATGAAGATCCTGTTGGCTTTGCGCTTCTTCAGCTGGCGTGCAACGTCTATGATGCTGTCGCCGGATGAGATCATGTCGTCGATGATCCATACGTCCTTGCCTTCTACGGAATCACCGAGGAATTCATGAGCTACTATCGGGTTGCGGCCGTCGACGATCTGGGTGTAGTCTCTGCGCTTGTAGAACATGCCCATGTTGACTCCCAGCACGGATGCCAGGTATACGGCACGGTCTGTGGCACCTTCGTCAGGGCTGATGATCATCAGGTGATCGGAATCAAGCTTCAGATCATCGCAGTTGTTTAGGATGGCCTTGATAAACTGATATGCCGGTCTGAACGAATCAAAGCCGCTGTTTGGAATGGCGTTCTGTACGCGCGGATCGTGGGCGTCAAATGTGACGATGTTGTCCACGCCAAGTCCGACAAGTTCCTGGAGCATGCAGGCACAGTCCAGAGATTCTCTGGAGCTTCTTCTGTGCTGGCGTCCTTCATAGAGGAACGGCATGATGACTGTGATCCTTTTGGCCTTGCCGCTGGCTGCACTGATGATCCTCTTGAGATCCTGATAGTGGTCGTCAGGTGACATATGGTTTTCATGACCTGAAACGCTGTATTTCAAAGAATAGTTTGTAACATCTACCATTATATAGAGGTCGTAGCCTCTGACTGTGGCGTTGATCTGACCCTTGGCTTCGCCGCTTCCGAAACGCGGTGTTTCAGCATCAAGGATATATGACTCCTTGATATACCCTGGGAGTCTTTTTTGTTCATCATCAGCGAACTCGCTGCGCCACTGCACCAGGTACTGATCCACCCGATGACCCAGCTCTGAACATCCCTTCATTATTATCAATCCGAGCTTGTGTTCAGGCATGGATTCAAATGAGACGACTGACCTGATATTGTTTGCACTTTGCATATAAGTGTACTCCTTCCAGAAATGATTCGATACTAAAGAACTTCTCATGTTGAAACATTAACACAAACTTGACACAAATTCAATGATATTTAGTAATGTTCTAATCTTTGTTTCATTATTCTTACCATAACCTTAATTTATTCTTAAATAAGACAGGATTTGTAGAAATCGAAAAAATGGATGATATAATATGCAGTGTCAGATAATTATATTCAGGGGGAAAATAAAATGAATGTATTGGGGAAAATAGAGAAAATGGCTCTTGCGCATTCGGCAAGAGTTGCATTTCATTCGCGTTTCGGCGAAATCACATATGGTGATATGTGGGAAGCTTCAGACAGGCTTGCAGCCTGGATCGATGACAAATTAAAAGGCAACAGAAAGCCGATAGTAGTATACGGGCACAAAAGTCCACTTATGCTGGTATGCTTTTTGGCCTGCGCCAAGTCAGGGAGAGCTTACTGTCCGGTGGATATATCCATGCCGGCAGAGCGCGTGGAAGCCATAATAAACAAAGTTGACAACAATCTTGTTCTGGCAACTGAGCCCCTGGACGTGGCAGGAAGATTCGTAGCAGACAGCAGATTCATCAACATCTGCATGGAATATTGCGGACGGATCGAAAAGAATAAATGGAACAAACCGGAGGATATCTTCTATATCATCTTCACTTCGGGAAGCACGGGAGAACCTAAGGGTGTTCAGATCACGGATGAGAATCTGAGCCGTTATACAGACTGGTCACAGCAGGTCGGCGACAGCGCTGCAGACAAGGAAGGCGGAGTGTTCCTGAATCAGGCACCGTTCTCCTTCGATCTTTCTGTCATGGACCTCTATACGGGGCTTACCAGCGGCTGCACATTATGGAGTGTGGACAAAAAGCTGCAGAGTGAGATACCGCAGATGCTGGAGTACATGCAGCAGGGCGGACTCAATTACTGGGTCTCCACGCCATCCTTTGCAGATATGTGTCTGGCCGAGCCAGGATTCAACGGCGATATGCTGCCGGAGCTGAGAGATTTCTTCTTCTGCGGCGAGAAACTGACCAAGGGAACTGCCCGGGGGCTTATGGAAAGGTTCCCTAAGGCTGACGTCATCAATACCTACGGACCTACGGAGTCTACAGTCGCAGTTACATCGGTGAAGATAACCGATGAAATGCTGGCCGACGAGAAGTGTCTGCCGATCGGAGAGCCTAAACCGGGAACAGAGATCCGAATCATAAAATCTGATGGATCGCTGGCAAAGGGAATGGAGCACGGAGAGATACAGATCGTAGGAAATACCGTGAGCCCGGGATACTATAAGAATGACGAGAAGACCAGTCAGGTGTTCGATGTTCTTGAAGAGAACGACAGGCTGGTGAGATCATATATGACAGGCGACGAGGGATTCTTTACCGAGGACGGAATGCTCCACTATGTGGGCAGGATAGACCTTCAGGTCAAGCTTCACGGCTACAGGATCGAGCTCGGCGACATAGAGACCAATCTGCTGAAGATAAACGGGATCTCAGCAGCAGCTGTTGTGCCGAAATGGCAGGACAGCAAAATAAGATACCTAGCGGCTTTCGTTGTTAACGAAAACGCAGAGGGTACATTTGAAGACCGTAAAGAGATAAAGACGGCACTGAAGAGGATGCTGCCTGAATACATGGTTCCAAAGAAGGTGTCATTCATAGACCGTTTGCCGCTAACAAACAACGGCAAGGCGGACAGAAAGAAACTGGAGGAACTGGTATAGATGGGGCTGTTCACTGATTTCAGCTTTTTCGTCTGTGTGGCTATAGCTGCGGTCCCGGCATATATACTCGGTATCAAAGAAAAGCCGATCAAGTACTACGGATTCATGGTGACCATCGTATTCGTGCTTCTCGCCATGTGGGGGAAGCCGGTGGCGCTGGCCTATCTGTTTGGATTCTGTGTGTTTGAATATGCCATGTCGCAGATATATCTCAGGGTGAGGGTCAGGTTCGGCAGGAATGCAGGCTGGTATTACCTGTTTCTGACACTGTCGCTCATTCCTCTCATAGGCAACAAGCTGCTGGGGCTTACGGGCAATCCGTATCATATACTGGGGTTCCTGGGAATCTCATATATGACCTTCAAAGGTGCACAGATAATAATAGAAATTTACGACGGAATAATCAAAGAGGTATCAGCCTTTGAATTCTTCTACCTGATGCTGTTTTTCCCGGCTATCACGTCGGGACCGATAGACAGGAGCAGAAGATTTTCGGAAGACCTGAACAGGGTCATCCCCAAGGCCGAATACCAGGAGATGTTCGGAACCGGACTTTTCAAGGTCTGCATGGGCATGTTCTATAAGATGGTCCTCGCCACAAGCTTCTATCAGGCAATGCTGTGGCTGGGATACGGCAGCGGACTTAAATCAGCGCTGATATACATGTATTCATACGGTTTTTACCTGTTCTTCGACTTTGCCGGTTACAGTCTGATGGCCATCGGCGTCAGCTACATGTTCGGCATCAAAACGCCGGAGAACTTCAACAAGCCGTTTATCAGCAAGGATATCAAGGACTTCTGGGATCGCTGGCACATTACTTTGTCCCACTGGTTCAGAGACTTCATATTCTCGAGACTGATGATGAAGTTCATCAAACACAAGTGTTTCAAGTCCAAGCTGACGGGAGCATCTGTGGGCTTCATAATAAACATGGGCATCATGGGACTGTGGCATGGACTTACCAGCTACTACATACTTTACGGCCTGTACCACGGCGTGCTTCTGGCCTTGACCGAGATCTACCAGAAGAAGTCAAAGTTCTACAAGAAACATAAAAAAGAGAAATGGTTTATTTTTATTGAATGGTTTATAACCTTTAACCTGGTAATGTTCGGATTCTTTATCTTCTCTGGAAGATTCACCGAGCTTATGGGAAGGCTTATATAATAAAGGAGGATTAGAAAATGGAAGAGAGATTATTAGACATACTTGAGGATATCTGTGGGGACGAGATCGTCAAGGAAAACCTGGACATCAACCTGGTGGAAGAGGACCTGATGGATTCTCTGGACTACACGGAGCTGCTTATCGCCATCGAGGAGAATTTCAATGTTGTCATCGCACCTTCAGAGGTGACGAGAGAGCAGATGGATACACCTAACAAGATAATCGCACAGATAAAATCCAGAATGTAACGGGAGTATGAGATGAAGAAAATTGCGGCTTTTTTTACAGCCTTTGCTATATTTCTGGTTGTAATTGCAATATTTCACTTCTCCCTGTCCGGCGACCTTAAAATGAATAACAAGGAGTTCAGCACCTGGTACAGCCCTTACAAGGATCTGTCATGCAATGCCATTTCGCAGAACATGCACAGCGATACCATGCTGGTTTTCGGTTCCTCTGAGTTCAGACACGGAAGAAAAACACCGTATCATCCGGTGAACCTGTTCAAGAAACAGAACGTGGATCTGATGCTGATCGGAGGACCTTTCAACCAGTCCCTGAATCATGCCATAACCCTGGGCGCTGTGGGAAACAGCATCCAGAAGAAAAAGGTGGTGCTTGTCGTATCGCCGACATGGTTCTTCAAAAATGGAGTGGACAAGGACAAATACGCCCTGCGTTTTTCCGAAGGCAGCTATGTGGCATTTATGCAGAACAAAAAAATACCGCTGTCTGTGAAAAAATATGTGGCGCAGCGCAGTGAATCGCTGCTTTCCAAGGATACATCCATGCAGAATAAGGTAAGCATATATGACAAGGTGCTGGTGGACGGAAGCACAAATCCGCTGTATCAGCTGTTCTACAAGACGAGGACCGCATACGTCAGAGATAAGGATGTGATCACCGTCAAGGGTATCCTGAAAACGACCGGGATCAGAAAAAACAGGCATTTCAATGACAGGGTCGCTGATCCGAGGCCGATTGACTGGAACATGTTATCGGAGGAAGCAGCATACAGCCTGAAAAATAAAAGCCATAACAGATTCATGATGTCGGACCATTTCTGGAAGCGTAAGTTTGCCAAAAGATATGCCTTTGTAAAAGGCCTTCATGACAATGAGGACTTTAAGACATCGCCGGAATACGGTGATCTGGAGTGCTTCCTGAAGGTCTGCAAGGCCGAGGGCGTGCAGCCCATGCTTCTCATACTGCCGCTGAACGGAAAATGGTATGACTATACAGGCCTCACTGCCGACAAGAGAGCGACCTTCGTGAACAAAATCAAAGCTTATGGTAATCAGTACAATGCTGAAGTTGCGGATTTCTCCAAGTATGACTATACGCCGTACATGGTTGCGGATGCAGTACATCCATGGGGAAAAGGCTGGGTGAAGATAGATGAAAAAATTTACAACTTTTATAACCAAATTTAAAACGGCGGTTTACGGAGAGTATCTGAAGTACACTCTGATATTTCTGGGTTTGATGCTGGGCATATATTTCTACATGATTTTTGCAGGTATGGCACCAACACCCAAATTCACATATGCCGAATTTTAACGGGCGGGCCCTTAGGGCCCGCTTTTATTTTGTTCAAATCAACATTTATGTGGAAAACTGTGATATAATAAATGGCCGACGGAGTCAGGCTCCGCCGCAAGTGTAAAACGCTTTTATGGAAAGCGAAGAAAGAGAGAAATAATGAAATACAGTGAATCAGTTATCAGTAAAGATATATTGAAGGGCCTTGAGAAGATGGGCTTTGAAGATATGACGCCTATACAGGAGAAGGCTATCCCGGTGATGATGAGGGGGCGCGACGTGGTCGGCCAGGCTCAGACGGGGACCGGAAAGACGGCAGCCTTCGGCATACCTATGATCGAAGCGATCAATCCTTCCGATGAGGGAGTGCAGGGCCTGATTTTGTGCCCGACCAGGGAGCTTGCCATGCAGGGCGCCGAGGAGCTCAAGAAAATGTCCCATTTTGTTAAAGGAATAAAGGTCGTAGCGATCTACGGCGGACAGGACATCAGCCGGCAGTTCAAGGAACTCAGGAGCAATGTCTCAATAGTAATCGGAACGCCGGGGCGTATAATGGACCACATGCGCCGGGGAACTCTGAAGTTCGACCATCTGAAGATGCTGGTCCTGGATGAGGCGGACGAAATGCTGGACATGGGATTCCGCGATGACATTGAGACCATCTGCAAGGCCATGCCGCAGGAAAGGCAGACGGCGCTGTTCTCAGCGACCATGCCTAAGGAGATCATGGAGCTGACGGAGCGTTATCAGAAGGATGCGGAGCACATAGAGATCGAGGCCGAGGAACTGACGGTCAAGGCCATCAAGCAGAGTTACTACATGGTCAAGGGCAATCAGAAGGACACGGCCATATGCAGGCTCATAGACTATATGTCGCCGAAACGCGCCCTGATATTCTGCAACACCAAGCGCAAGGTGGATCAGCTGACCATCATGCTCAAGAAAAAGGGCTATTCCGCGGAAGCGCTGCACGGCGACCTTTCGCAGCATCAGCGCGACAGGGTCATGAATCTATTCAGAAGCGGCAATCTGGAACTGCTGCTGGCAACCGACGTGGCGGCCAGAGGCATAGATGTGGACAACGTGGATATCGTATTCAACTACGATCTGCCTCAGGAGCAGGATTACTACGTTCACAGAATAGGCAGGACCGGACGCGCCGGCAAAAAGGGACGCGCCGTGACGCTGATCAACACCCGCGAGAGACGCAAGATCAGCCAGCTGGAGGACCACTGCCAGACCAGGATCAAGGAAAAGATCATGCCGACAGCAGCCGATGCCATGGAAGTCAAGGCCTACAGCAACGTTTCCAGAGCCATCGCCTACTGCGAAGACATGGACCTGAAGCCGTACATGGAAATAGTATATAAGCGCTGCATCGACGACGGCGTGGAGCCGCTGGAGGTAGCGGCAGCTTTCCTGCGCGAAAGCCTGGGAGAGATATCCGCAGATGTGAAGATCGAACAGAAACCGAGAGATTCCAAGGGCGGAAAGGGCCGCGGCGAAGGCCGTCCGGAGAAATCCGGCAGGAAGCGCGAATTCAGGCGCGCAGATAAACCGGCCGCAAAACGCGAGGAAAGCCACTCAGACAGAGACAACGCCAAGCGCAGAATAGAGAGAAAGAGCAAACCGCGCACAGACGGAGACGGTGGCGGCGGTTTCGAGATATATAGAGGAAAACATAATGGAAAAGGGTCAAAAGCTTCAAATAAGAATAGACGACGTGACAGCGGAAGGTCAGGGCGTAGGTAGGACCGATGAGGGCCTGGCGGTTTTTGTGCGCGAGGCGCTGCCCGGCGATCTTGTAACCGCTGAGCTGACCAAGGTCAAGAAACGCTATGCCTTCGGGCGGCTTTTGTCCCTGGACGAGGCTTCACCCGACAGAACGGAGGGCTTCTGTGACTACAGCCAGAGCTGCGGCGGCTGCCCCTTCGGCCTGCTGACATATGAGAAACAGCTGGCAGTAAAGGAAAAGCAGGTACGCGAGACCCTGTCCCGCCTGGGCGGACTGGAATCACCGCAGGTCAGGCCTATCCTGGCCATGGCGGATCCGTTCCGTTACAGGAACAAAGCCTCCATGCCTGTTTCTACAGGAGGAATCATCACCCGCAAAGGAGGCGTGGTCGAGGGCCTGACAGCTCCGTCCATCGGATTTTACCGGCCCCGCTCCCACGATGTGGTGGACTGCATGGACTGCGGGCTTCAGAGCGTCGCTGCCATGGCTGCTGCCGATGCCCTGCGCCGCTTCATGGCGGAGGACAACATCACAGGTTACGATCCCCGCTGGGACAAAGGTCTGCTGCGTCATCTGGTGGTGCGCACGGCTTTCGGTACCGGCGAGGTCATGGTCATCCTGGTGATCAACGGCAAAGGCATCCCTAACGCCGCCAAGCTGGTGGAAATGCTGGATGACGCCATATCGTCCATCGACGATGAGTTAGGCGGCCCTTTCAGTCTGGAAAGCGTCGTCATCAACATGAACAAAGGTAACACCGCCGAGATCTTCGGTGACAAAACAGAGGTGCTGGCCGGAAAGCCGACCATCGAGGAGCACATCGGCGATATGCGATTCGAGATCTCGCCCCTGTCATTTTACCAGGTCAATCCACAGCAGATGGCCATTCTCTACGACAAGGCCGTAGAATATGCCGCCCTGTCAGGCGGCGAGACCATCCTGGATCTGTACTGCGGCGCCGGTACCATTGGTCTGTGGCTGCTCAACGAACTGCGCAGCCGCGACGCCCTGGGCGACACCAGCGTCATAGGCATCGAATCGGTAAAAAGCGCCGTCATCGACGCCAACCGCAATGCCGTGATCAACAATATCGTAAATGCACGATACGTCATTGGCCGCGCCGAGGAAAAGCTGCCCGAGCTGATGGACGCCGATCGCCCCGAGCCTGAAGAAGATCAGGTGGCGCTGCCTTTTGTCGACCACGCAGACGTGGCAGTGCTGGATCCGCCAAGATCAGGCTGCGATCAGAGACTCCTCGAGGCCGTCATGAAAGCCGGCCCGAAGCGCATAGTCTACGTATCCTGCGATCCGTCGACCCTGGCCAGAGACCTGAAAATTCTCGGCGAAGGCGGCTACGAATTCATGGAAGGCACGCCGGTAGACATGTTCCCATGGACCGGACATGTTGAGAGTGTTGTATTGATGTCAAAGGTAAAATAGAGAAGTGTACGAAAGGCTTGAAATCAATAGGTTTCGTGATTTGCATCAAAGAAAAATCTGAACCCTGAGGATGCCGGAAAGCAAGTAAAATCAAAGGCGTTCAGAAGGTTGACTTGATGGTATAATTAATGGCGAAGCGTGTTGACGGGATGCACAGATTTTCATAATTGAGTTGATAGTTTGGATGTAATGCGATCTAAGCAAAATATTGTAGAACTATTAGCACTTTGTTGAATGCAAACAAATACAAGTTGAAATTATACTTGCAATTATTTCTAAATAGAGTTTATATAAAAACAATCATAAATAAGATGCAATAATAACGGAATAATGATGTTCCATTTGATATTTCGAATTATTCTTTTACATTATTTCTATGTAAGAAAAATCCCTGGACTTTTATTTAATAGCAGGGTATAATGGGTACATAATAGTTTAAATAGGAGGAGTTTCATGGCATATGCAATAGATCTTTTTTGTGGCGCTGGTGGATGTTCGGAAGGATTAATACAGTCAGGCTTTCATATTTTATTTAGCTCAGATATAAGTGATATGGTGGAAATGACATATCGACATAGGCATGAGCAATTAGGGCTGATTCAAGGTGAGAATACATGGTTTGAACGGTCAGATATCAAGGATTTGACTGGTGATATAATAAAAAACAGAGTTGAGTCACTTGAAATTTTCAACGGTGAAACTATGCCTGAAATAGATCTTATGATTGGTGGCCCGAGTTGCCAAGGTTTTTCCAGAGCGGGAAGAAGAGATAAATCGGATCCCAGGAATAAATTATTTGGCGAATATGTTAGAGTAATTGATGAATTGAAGCCAAAGTACATTGTACTTGAAAATGTGGAAGGCTTTATTGATATGCAGTTCTTGGATTACAAAGGTATTACGGGCATAGAATATCCAGATGGAAGTGTTACACCGGATATTTTACGGAGTGAATTAAATGAGATAGGTTATGAAACATTAGAACCAAGAGTTTTAAATGCAGCTGATTATGGTGTACCACAGAGGAGAAATCGTATTATTTTTATTGGTTACAGAGCTGGATTAAAACCACCTCAATATCCTAAACCTACGGTACGGCAAGATCAGTATGTTACACTAAAAGATGCCATCGGAGATTTGATAATTGATGATGAGGTTCGAACCAAAGTGAATAAGAAATTAACAAAATATCAGAAGGATAGTATCAATGGAAGAACCCCAAATATTAATGGAGAACCAATTTCAACAAATAAAAAAATGAATATGGAGTTGCCAAAACAGACTGATGTTGTGGGTGAGCGTTTCTCTCTTTTCCATGAAGGAGAATCGGGTGCAAATCTTAAAAAAAGAATTCTAGAAGAGGGCATTGATATTTCTGGCAAACCGGCGCTTATAAACCTATGTGCTAAAAGGTTCAATATGACCAATAAATCTGTGATTGAACTATTTAAAGATGCAAAGGCGAATAAGTCACAAATTGAAGTGCTTCTTACCAAAAAAAACATTAGGCAAAGGTGGACTTCAAATCAACCATCTGCAACAGTTGTTACTATTGCAGATGATTATATCAGTCCCTGGGAGTCTAGAACCTTTAGCGTAAGAGAGATGGCACGTTGTCAATCTTTCGATGATTCATTTGAATTTCTTGGGAAACGAACGACAGGTGGTCTAAGGCGCAGAGTGGAAATACCTCAATATACGCAAGTGGGTAATGCTGTGCCACCATTATTAGCAAAGGCAATAGCCGATGAAATAATGAAAGTATTATAATATGTTAAAATAATTATAGGAAGTATTTATATCGGGTATAGCAGAATCTATGGTACGAAGTATGCCATCTGTATGCCCGGTTTTTAAATTACGTTCGATTAGTTCTTTTATGGAGCTAGAGACCCCATTTTTAGATGCAAGTCCCCAGAAATTGCCACCTGACAAGTTACGGACCCGGAGTACGGCAGTCGACGTTGGCTTGTATTGTTCTTTACCAGATTTCACTAATTGATTTGATGGTACAGTTACAAATGAATATGTAAATCTTGCGCAGTCATGAATTGAATAACCCTCAGAACCTACAGTAATCCCATTTCTAAAAGTATTAGCTGAATATACGGCATCCCAAAGCATCGGTATTTGTGCATTATCATTCCAGTTAGTTTTACATTGAATAATATGGATTTCAATTTCAGAGAAATCACGAGCCGTCAGAGCATTGAGTATTGGTAGAAACTGGTATGTTCTACCTGAATTTGAATAAGTGCTTACTGTATTTCCATCGGTATCTTCAATGCAGATATCATCTTTATCTATTGAGTAATCATCTTTGTCTGGAAAGGTAAGTGCAATTAAATCGGATTCAGTATTAGAAGGAAAATTCCCATAATTAACGGTAATAGCATTTTTAATAGCGTCTGGTATTAACGAGTTATGGTGCTTTAATACGAACGTTCTACGTCCAATTAGGCATATATTAAGATACCAACATACAAGTGCCTCCCAGTTAGCACCACCGCCAGACACATCACTTTGAGTTCTTCCAGCTTGACCTGTAGTTTTAAATATATCACGCAAAGTGTCACCGAGGGCATAAATTTGATGCGCTGTCGGTGGATCAGAAAGGTAATTAGTGTTAATAAAGTCCTTCCATGTTTCCCATGCTGTGTTAAACCCATTGGCTTTAAATAATTGTTTTACAGCTAATTCTCTTGCGTATTCAATAATATTTTGCGACATAATTTACTCCTTTACACTTAACTAATATTTATTAATGAATTGTATATTACACAATTTGCATATGATTGCGTGGAAACCAACCGATGTAGTTAATTAAATTTTAGATTGGTTTTTCCTTGTAATCACACGCGACTCCACTTCCTATTATTTGAAAAATTCTATTTTTTCCTTAGTCAATCCGAAATCCAATGCATGGTATAAATACCTAGCTGCTATCGATGCATAAGGATGCCATTTTTGACAATTTTCTTTTACTTTTGTGGGAGATGTATCGTTAGTATTATATAACCACTGGTATGAATGTAAAAATGCACTATCCTCAAATGGAAGAATATCTTGCCGGTCTAATACGAAAATCAAGTACATTTTTGCAGTCCAATTACCTATGCCACGTAATGATGTCAATTTTTTCATCACCTCCGAATCTGGCATATTTTGTAATGCATCAAAATCTAGATTTCCGGATTCAATGGCTGCAGTAAGATTGCGGATATATTGAATTTTTGAATTCGAAGTGCCAATACTATGGACTTCATTGTCGCTAACACTATTAATGGAATTTACGGTGAGTTTTCCTCCACATAATGACACTAGCTTGTTATAAATCTTATCTCCAGCTTTTTGTGATATCATTTGTTCAATGATTTCATGTATTAAAAAATCATATGCGTCACCATGTGGCTGATATGTCATAGAACCAATCATCGAGAACACCTTTGCAAAATGATTATCGTTTTTGCAAAGGTGCTGAATTGATTGGGCGTTTTCATCTAATGTTACCATTTCAGCTTTTTTAACTGTTTGGTCAGGATAGGATGTTATAGTTCGATGCTTGATGTGGTAATCTATCCCTTTCTCCTTGCAAAAGCCTATTACGATGTTTGCCTGCTCGTTATAAAAGCTTTTATTATCTTTGTATGCTGAAATAACCTTGCTGTAGTTAGTCCTACCAAAAATAATCTTGTCAGTGAAAGATACGGCCTCAAGTATTGAGCGTAAATCTTGATCAATTATATTCGGTGTTGGATATGGTTCTATACTGACCCAGGTTCTTAACCCATGATCATGCAAATATTTGAGAGAGGCAAGCCTCTCTTTGTACGGAGCAGCACCCGGCTCATTTGTTTTTCTATATTCTTCATTTAAGGATACTAGAGTTATCCCATACTCGTTGTCGGGTGAAAGAGTTATGAGTTCCTTTGGTAATAGACCTTTTGTGAGTATGGAACATTTAATATCATTATTATTTAACAATTTCAAAGCAGACAACGTTAGTTCCTTAATATCGGAATAGCCATACATAAAAGGGTCTGTTGTAAAGCACATATGTAGAGTGGAGATTTTATCCTTGAATTTTGGGATTTCTTCTGTTAACAGGTCGAGTGTATTTTCAACGATAGTGGGTTCAATCCATTCCTCATAGCTATCAACCTTTCCGAAACGTTTAGCCATTAAAAAAGCATAGCACGGATATTTACAACCGTGGGAACATCCCTGAATGTGATTCATTGTATAATCCCCATATTCAACCCCAGTTTTGTAAATTAGAGATTTACGTATTATTGAACATGCAGTCTGCTTTACTTTGACCATTTGATCATTACTCCTTGGTTCTTATTTTCTGAAAAGAAAGTGGATCGCCTTCCTGTGCTTGTAGTTTGAGGCTTTCTATTGACTAATAACTTTTCTTCCTTCTCAAGATTTTTCAAAACATTTTTTACTATTGAGGTGGAACAAATTGTGCCGTTTTCAACAAAGAAATCAGCTAGAGAATCATATAATGATGTAAAGGCATCATATCTCTGGTAGTGTTTTACTACCTTGTTTTGTATCTCTTCTTGATTAATGGCCTTATTATCAAAATCCTCATGGAATAATGACATTTGCCCAAACTCTTGGATTTCCCGCATAGATTCCCAACGATGCCATATATTATCAACCATGAGGAGACAACCGTCCCTATGATTCGTTGCATGAATCATTCTGTATTTCGGTCGTTGTCCTTTTTTTATACGTAATGGCATATTCAAGACGTATTTATAACTTTGCTTTAATCTATCACAATAGGATTTTGCAAAAAGATCTTCTGCCTGATATCCATCAATCATTTTGTTTTTATATTGTGTAATGATATTTTGCCAATAGTCGCCTCCGGCTATTTCATTTAATTCATCGATAGACTTGTCGCTGGAGTCTAGTTTAGTAGTATCGTACTCAATCAAATCATCGAAAACAGAAACATCATTATATGCAATTCCAAAAGCACGACAGGCTTCCCTGATAAAACCAAAAGAGTTCATATTAATGAGCAATTCAATAGAATTGAATTGCCCCTTAGAAAAGTCATCAAATAGTGAACATTGTAAGGCTTTGATACCATATGGATCGATATATAGAAATACATTATAATCATTTTTTTTTGATAAGATTTTTTCTATTTCATCTTCGTATTTACCAGATATAATAGTTGTATCCGGATATCCAGAAAGGTTGTGCTCAAGTTCTTTCGCATGATTCAACTCGATAAAACAGGTTTCGACTTTACTCGAAGTAGCATTTGTTTGTTCTAATCCTTTATTTATTATGTCCAAAGCAATAATTGGTGATCCAGAATTACCATCATCGAATTTGCCTTTCCCTGCAAAGCAATCAACATATAATAATGGCCTATACGTAAGTAATATTTTAGATACATAAGGTTGAAAATAGCATCCCAGAAGCTCATCTTTCACCATTGACCAGTCTTTTTTCTTCTTGAAGAAGTCATTATTTTTCTTGGACATTTTTTATCCTCTTTCTCACATAGAAATTACATTAATATTCTAACATGAAGTGGCGGTTTTGTATATGCCATGATTTTGATGACTTGTTCTACGATGGTATAGGGGGTACAATAATGGTGAAAAAAGAGGATGTGATAAAATGACGATGAGTAGATCATTCAGGGAATATGTTGAAAAGCGTTTTGATAATGAATTATTCAACGAAATCAATACATACTTAATACATAATAGAAATAATCTCCATGTTAATCTATACAATGTTGAATACGTGGATTATGTTGAATTGCAGGAAGTCACTGTAAAACAGGTGTATGTTAACGATTTACCTGGTGCAGATATTGCATTTGATATTCTTGCAGAAGCTGATTTTACAGTATGTCAGTATAGCAACAGGTACGGTGAAAAGGAGGAAGATGCTACTAAGTGGTTCAAATTTTCATGCAAGGGGAATCTGGAAAATAATCTCGACGATTGCATTGTAAAAAATCCTGAGGAGTATCTGTCTAAGCCGCAGCCATCAAAGCCGTTGGATGATTCACTTGTACCTTATATACATAAAGAAGAGTATGATACTGTGGCAGCAGAATTTTTGAAGGCCGCCAATTGTGAGAGGTGCATAACTTCTGCGGTGCCTGTTGATGCCATGAAAATAGCCTCTGCGCTTGGCTTGAATGTAAAATCAGTTAATCTTTCTAGGGATCGTTCGATTTTTGGACGAATTTATTTCTGTGATGACGAAGTCGAAATATATAATGATTCTGATGAACCAGAAACCATAACAGTAAAAGGCAAAACAATCTTAGTCGATCCTCTTGCAAATTATCTGAAGACATTAGGGCAGCTAGATAATACCATCATTCATGAGTGCTTTCACTGGTACAAACATAAAAAGGTGTATGAACTTGAAAGGCTTTACAATAAAGATGCTACATCAATTGGATGTTTAGTTGTCGGTGGTGTTCAAGGAGACACCCGGAAGGCAACAGAGTGGATGGAACGACAGGCGAATGCCATAACACCTAGAATTCAAATGCCAATAGCCGGATTCAAACGGCATGTATCCGATTTGATTGCAAAATATAAGGCAATGGGAATGGATTATCTCGATTCAATGGATCCTATAATCAGAGAAATCAGTACGGATTACAATGTTTCGCTTACTGCCGCAAAAATACGTATGATTGATGCGGGCTTTCATGATGCTGCAGGAACATTAAATTACATTGATGAAAGATATGTTGCTCCACATTCCTGGAAAAAAGGGGCTATCGAGAGAAACCAGACCTTTTCAATCGGTGAAATTGATGCAACCCTTCAGTCATTTTTCAACCTTGGGCTAAGGGAGAAAGTCGAAAGCGGTAAGTATGAGTACATAGATGCACATTTCATATTAAGAAGTCCTTTATATATCGCAGTAGATGAAAAAGGAAATCATGTGCTGACTGATTATGCTCGTTACAACATGGATGAGTGCGCATTAGTATTTGATCTTTCATTAAAAAATGGAAATGCATATGGCGAAAGTTATCATACAGAATGTTTCTTGAATAAAGATGAGCACTCGCCATTTGAATTTAGTTATGAATTTCATGGAGAATTGCCCAATTCTGCTCATGATGATCCTACAGGTGCAGTAGGCGATTATATTATGAAGGCAAGTCAGATTGCTGATGACTTTACAAAAGACTTCTCTAAATGCATGCAATCATGTAGAAAATTTATGGATCTGACCTATGCTGAAATAGCCAGAAGAGTTGATAATGTGACACAAACGCAGATAGAACGTATATTCAGAGGTGAGTCGCAAGGCACATTTGAATCTATCGTTGCTATCATTTTTGCTATGGAGTTGCCATCTGTATTGAATATAGCTTTAATGGAGAGATCACCGCATCCTTTCATTTCATCAAAGCCTGATCATTTAGCGGTTAGAACTGCGATGTATATTCTCGCAAGTAGAAATATTGAAGATGTACGAGAGTATCTGAGAAAACGCAAAGTATATATATAAAAAAAGAACATCTGGATGTGGGTATAAAATGCGCATGAAATGGCCGTATTTGACTTAGCAAGTCGAATACGGCCTTATTTTTTTGCCATAAAACATACATTTTGCGGGGAGTGCACAGGAAATGTAAAGAATGCAATAATTAAATCAGCACAAAGGAGTGCACATTTTCACAGTAGCTGACTGGCCAGGGTGTATCCCGGTACTGTGAAAAACAACTTAATAAAGCTCAACGGCTACCGGATAGTCGTGGCGGATCGAAATGAAAAATCGATACAGTCACGGTAAGGGTAGCCTTCTTTGCGTATGCAGATCTTCGTTTTGACCGCCAGAGCGGAAGCAAACGGAGGTCAAACAATGGCAAAAGTATTTAATTATTATGGTAAGGACATCGAGGTATCTGAGGAAGTATATGAATTTCTCATACGAGATGCATGGCGAGAAAAAAAGCGCAAGGCAAGGCTTAGTCGTTGCATCGGTGACGGCGGTAATCGTTGCACTAAGAGATGCAGCGAATGTCTTCGTACAAGGGATGGCATGGCATTCTCTCTCGAACAGACGATGGATGAATGCCAGGAAATTGCAGCTCCGGATTCGGTAGAACATGAAGTCATCGAAAATGAAATCCATGCAGAGGTCTTCGCATCCTACCAGGAACTCGACGCTACGGACCGTGCCATCCTTGCACTTAGGCATGATGGTTTGAAAGACAAAGCTATCGCAGAAGTTCTTGGGATGAAACAAACGACTGTTTCTTATCGCAAACGTAAGGCAATAGCAATCCTTCTCGAGCGCCACGGTGAGGACATCTAAAACTAAAATACCACTGCAGTGTCAAAAGCTGCAGTGGTATTTTGCTGAAATTCTCTGAAGCTGTCCTATGAACAGTGAGAAAGGGAGCAGAAATAAAAATCACAAACATTTTGCTCAACTCTCAGATAACTGTCCTTTGAACAGTGGAAA
>Ga0183095_10149_pt1 | contig 97467 bp, 87 predicted proteins | sample BioMet4_FD_130346 | JGI IMG/M metagenome (GOLD analysis project Ga0183095, IMG submission 130346) | Microbial communities from bioreactor (seeded with sewage sludge) at LBNL, California, USA - Biofuel metagenome 4 (v2) (version 3) | ecosystem: Engineered > Bioreactor > Anaerobic > Unclassified ...
GTTGGCTGTGCCGTCCCCCTTCGGGAAGATCCAAAGGTAGCCTCCAGGAGCGACCTCGGTACCAAGCAGAAATTCACAGTAATCCGGCAGAACATCGCAACCGACCATGCGGTATTCGATGCATGAGTCGATGTCCGTCAGCTTCAAATTAGTGTCTATTCCGGCCCAACGACCGACCTGTGACTCATAGCCGTCCGCGGCCACAATGACCTTGCAACGAATCTCGATTTCCTCGCCGTAGGACTTCGCTTTCACGCCTACCAGTTTGCCGTTCTCCCGAATGACCCCGGTAGCCGCAGTGCGAAGCATGATCTTCGCGCCAGCCAGCGCCGCATCGCGGGCAAGGGCCTTGTCGAACAGATGCCGCTCAAGGACATAACCGACTTCGGATCCAGCCTTAGACTCATCAAGCTGGAAGGAATATCCATCGGGAGCGCGAATGACTGCACCTTTCATCTCGGCCCGGATCCAGATCGGGTCCGGTTCGATACCGACCTCCGCGAGCCATTTTTTGGAGACACCCTCGGCGCACCGGAGCGGGGCACCGATCTCGTTCTTCTTCTCGATCAGGAGAGTACTCAGGCCACCTTGGGCACAGTACTTGGCAGCCATGCTTCCGCCGGGACCGGCCCCGACGACCAGTACGTCACAGTTCAGGGTCTTCATGATTTTGCCTCCAGCTTAAGAGCTTCCACAGGGCAGAGTTTCACGCAGCGGCCGCAACGGTTGCAGACTGGGCTGAACTCCAACACGAAGTCGTTCAGGTAAATGGCGTTCTGCGGGCAGGAGCCGACACAGCCGCCGCAGTGCAGGCATTTGTTCACGTCTACGATCATGATTCTCACTCTTTCTTAGCCGGCTCGTCGGCCTGCTGGTCCTTCGGCACGATGAGAGCCTCGGCCAGTGCCTTGGCTTCGGTCTGATGCTCGGCCTTCCACTGCTCAAGTGGAACTGAGAATTTCTTCTCCGTTTCCACACGCAGGTCCACACCGCTGTTGTATGCACAGAAAGGAATGACCTTGCAGTCCGGGGTCACGTAGTGAATGGCACAGCGACGGACCCGCTCTACATCGTAGTTGAACGAGTCCTGGAAGTGCATTGCACCGACGTACATCATCTTCCAGGAGAACTTGGCGAGTGTCTCCTTCGACTTGTTGCTCATGACACTGACGATCATGTTGACAAAGTCGTTCTTGCTCACACCATTCGGCATGTGCTCCTCTTTCAGGCAGTTGAGCAGCAGCTTCCGCACCTTGAGTGCGGTGAGTTTCTTGAAGGAGGTGTGCTCCGCCTTGCCCGCGATCTCCGTGAGACCGGCGACGAACTTGTCAACATTTATGAACTCCGGGAACGGCACGACAGTGCCGTCTTCATTCATGAACAGATAGGTGGCCAGACCGCAATGCGGATGGGCAGTGAAAGTGACCTTGTTTTGGCCCAGGATGATCGAGGCGTAGTTCGAGATCTCAGCGACGACCGGAACCGGATACCAGTCATCCATGCTCGTAAAGCCAGTCTGCTCGCCGACGTCCTTCGCGACATCGGTCAGGGTTATACGGCCCTCGTTGATCTCCTCACGGGTCATACGACCAGTAAAGGCAACTGGTTGGAAATTGACGCCGCGAACAACGCGCGAATACTTCATGGCGTATTTGACGATGTCGCCCAGAACATTGTCATTCATACCGCGCACGACGGTGACGACCAGCACGATGGATGGGCTGTGACCGGTCTCATCGCGCAGCTTGATACAGTTGTCGATGACCGCCTGTTTGACGGCCATCATCTTGCGGCCGCGAGAGCGGAGATAGATGTCGTCGGTCAGCCCGTCGAACTGCAGGTAGATGGTATTCAGGCCGGCGGCTGCGGAATCCTTCAAAAACTGGTAGTCCTTGGCGAACAGGATACCGTTCGAGGCCACCTGAACCTGGGCAAAGTGCCTTTCCTTGGCGGCCTTGATGGCATCGACAAAGCGCGGATAGATAGTCGGCTCGCCGCCCGCGAACTGCAGCGCGGTGCATTTTATGGGCTGCTCGCTGCGTAGACAGTCAAGCATCTTGCAGACCGTGTCGAAGTCCGGCTCATACACATAGCCGGCGGAGTTCGCGTCAGCGAAGCAAATCGGGCAGTGCATATTGCACCGGTTTGTGAGATCTAGGTTGGCGAGGGCTGTGCAGGAAAGCATGTCGACCCGCTGACCGTCGACAACGATATGAACGTTCTCGCCCGGCTCCAGACTCTTGTCAGCCGGATTCTGCAGACCGATACCGTCTTTTGCGAACTGCTCCGCCTTCAGGTAAAGTTTCGCATCAGACCAGTAGAGGTCGCTGAACTTCCCGTGCGTCGGACATTCCTTATCCATGTAGACTTTGCCGTCCTTCTCATAGACGGTGGCCTCCAGGATCTTGCCGCATTCCGGGCAGATCGACTGTGTCTTCTTGGGCAGCCCGGTCGCCGCTGAATAATTCCTGATGGTGGAACTCATGTTAAACGAGTGGAAATGCCCTCGTCCTATTATAAGTATGGCGCACTTGCGCGTAAGATACTGACAGGTTGGGCCGACTGCTCAATTAACTGCAGTATGCGCTTTTTATACCTCTGGGCAGCGAGCGGCTCGCATGAACAATAAGCGGAAGCAACGGGGCAACATGCCTTTCGCCCTTGTTGCCATCGCCATCCTCCTCGTAGCCTCAGCCTACGGCATCATAGCTGGACAAGTCGCGGATACGGAGACGGACGAGGCACACATCGACACGGAGCTGGACTCTCTGAGCACGGCCATCACTGGTACACAGCGCTTCGTAGAGCGGGGCCTGGGCGAGATAATCTACGATCTAAGCACCAATAACGACCTGGGAACGACCGACGCACGGATGGCCCTCTTCGGGGCCCGCGCGGACCAGTGGCTGGCGTACCAGTTCCCGGCCTCGGACAGCGGCGTGCGGGTGGACCTGCTGGGCCACGACCTGGCGCTTACGGCGGAACCGTTGGCTCTGGCCGGCACCACGTTGGCCGGCGACGGCTATGTCCCGACCTACCTGCGGGCATCGGGAACAATAACAGCACGTTTCACCGCCGACTCCGGAACTGCTGAGCGGACCTTGAACATCGTTTCCGACGGCAGCTGCGCTCTGCCTCTTTTAGCTGTCCGTGGCTCGCTCTTCGAGCAGAGCCTCAGCGGAGGCGGCTCGCTGCTGGCCCAGCTCATGCAGTACGAGCTCGCTGCACTAGCACAGTACCGCGTACTCAACGGCTACGGCGCCCTCGCCGCCAGCGGCGAGCAGGGCACGGACCATATCATCACCGAAACGGATGTTCGCCAGGCCTACCGCGTCGCGCTAAAAGCAGCGGAGTCGCTCTTCTTCCGCAGCACGGCGGACGGCTCGGTGTTGGGCGCAGGAACCGACACCGCAAAGCTCCTGGCTGCGCCTGACGGCTATGCCGAGATAGATGTGGACGCCGTCTATGCTCAGGCTCTTGCCAGCGCGGCCGATGACATCGCCGCCAAATGGTTCGACTACTTCCTCGGGAGCCAGATGCTGGCCGGTCTGGACGGGATTGATGATGCTCTGCGTAACGCCTGGGACACCCTGACCGGCTTCCTCACCGGCCGGGATCCCTTCTCGGCGGCCTCTTACATAACCCGCGTCCTCGGCGACCAGATCGACCTGAGCGTGATGAAGGGCCAGACGTTCACCGTCACCGTCCCCCGCCTAACGACCACCCAGAACGGCGGGACTTTCGTCCCAGCATACGATCTAGTAGTCGCATACCCGACGGTAGACGTACTGGGCTCGGCCACGGTCAAGAACTACGTGAGCGACTACCGCGCCGACAACAATGCCCTGCGCGACCTGCTGACCGGAATCGTCAACCAGGCCACTGCAGCGGCTGGTACCGCCCACCGCCTGGGCACAATCCGCTTCAGCGTAACGGATGTCGATGAATCCTTCCCGCGGATCCTGGCTGAACGGCTCGACGAACATCTAGCCGGGAGCTCAGAGTTGTTCAGCGAGTTAGCTGGGAGCGCCCTGCGCGAACAGCGGATTGCTGATCCGTTCATCGCCGGGATCTATACGGCGCTGGCCGCGAACAAGAATACAGTCTTATCCTACAGCCGCACCGCCTTCAATCAGATGGTGGCAGTGGCGGCCGCACCTGCCGTCGTAGCTCATGCAGCAGCACAGAATGTAAAAATCTCCACCATGTCAGCCACCATCTCGCTTCGGAATGTCTTGGACAGCAGTGCCTGCGACGACAATTATTATGCCTTTCAGGCCGCCGCCGACATGGTGCTGAACCGGCTGTCCGCGCTGCAGAATGTCGAGGCTGCCAACAGTTCGGTGATAGTCCGGGGCTGCACAGCGATCCTCTCCTGTGGGTTGTTAGCGGTCGACACCGGTCTCGACGTTCAGGCGCATATGCGACAGATCTGCAGCGAATTCACCGCGAACGTAGAAACAAACCCTCATGGCGGCCTGAGCGACCTGGCGCCTGAGCCCTGGTTCCGTATGGTCGACGAGAGTGGAATCGCGATCAAGGAGCAGCTAACTGTAACTGACCGTCCCGCGCCGACAATCATCATCGGCCAGCCGAGCAACAACCTTGCGCTGTGCACCCATGAAACTGGCTTCTGTGATAACAGCGGCGCTTCATTCTGCACGGTCTTCTCGGTGTCCCTCGAGGATACCCTGCCCTACACCGTGACCAGTACCGGCGCGCTTGCAGCAGCACTCGGAATCGCCGACGCAACTCTGGATGGCCGGGCGACAGTAAATGTAGCCTTCAAGATAGCTGTGGTCAGCGGCTGGGCGTTGCAAGGAGTCCCTCTCTACACTGCCAGCACAACAGTGCTGGACGACGCTGAGCGCTTGGCACTGGCCACACTGGAGCCATTGCTGGCCCCGCTGCGCGAGGTCCTGGGACTAGCCGAAGACCTGCTGGACCAGCTGGCTCGGGCGCTGACCCAGGCCGGTCGCTTTGCCGCCGAGCACGTGGCGCAGATCTATGCAGTGATCTGCGACCCCCTCGAACGCCTCTCGACGCTCATCCAGGAAAAGCTCGGAGATGCTTTCGCCCGGGCTGCGCTTACAGTGGCGGAAAAGCTCGCCGTGACTGTCGACGCCAACACCAAGCACCAGACCATCGGCTTCAGTTACTTGGGATTGGACCTCGCGCTCACATTCGACGCGACTTCGCTGACCAAGACCACGAAGAACATAGTCAAGGCTGAGCTAAAGACCGAGTTGAACGGAACTGCCATCGACGCATGGCTGAATGTCCGCGCCAAGGAGATAAGCGGCGGCGTCAGCGCCCTGGTCACTGGCGGCTTCGCCCTCGCTGGCGGAGGCTGGACCCTGAATGCAACGCTGGACCCTCTGATGCAGTCCTCCGAGCACGCTGTGAGCGCTAACGGCACAGCCAGAGGCGTGCAAGTGGACCTCGTCCTACCAGACCTCGTCCAGTACCGCGAGGCAGACCTCTGTCTCTCAGACATTCCCGCTCTGGGAGCCATTCTGGGCAATCTTCCGTCGCCGATTGCCGGCACCAAACTCATCTTGGACGCCGGCCTTGACCTGAAGTACGCCGCACCGTTCGAGAGCGGAGTGCTGGTCAACGAGTTCGAGTCGAATCCGGCTGGCGAGGATGCTGACGGCGAGTGGGCGGAGATTCTGAACGCGACCCGCTCCACCCAGAACCTGACCGGCTGGACCCTGACTACCAGCAAGGGCAAGGTATTCACACTCGACGCAGTCACCCTGACACCAGGCGGCCGGACAGTGGTGGACTTCGCCGGCACCTTCCTGATGAACAGAGGCGAGTACCTAATCCTGCGGGACGCCGACGGAACAGAGCAGGACCGCACCCCGACGCGGAGCGACGACCATAATGACGGCCGCACCTGCCAGCGCGGAGCCGATGCATCCACTGAATGGGTGCTTGCCTCCGGTACGCCGGATGCCCGCAACACGGGCGGGCTGATCGGCACAGATGGTCTGCTGGCCGCACAGGTCATCGAAATATTCGCCTCCGCGGCCGCGAAGGCCATGGGCCAGATGAAACAGTTGAACTCGGTGGCCGACTTGGCAAACTACTTCAAGCTCACCATGCAGTACGCCCTTGATGACGGTCTGGAGCGCCTCTCTTCCTGCCTGATCGAGGCCTCGGTATTCGTTTCTGCAGATGTTGCCGATGTGTCCGGCAGCGGTCGTGCCGGCCTCCGGCTAGCTCTCTCGGCTGGCGAAGAGCTGGCCTCCGATCTGCTGCGCCTACTGATCGGCCGCGCCGAGGAACTATTCCTGCATATCGCCGACCCGTACAGCATCAACCTTGGCACTGCCGTCGCGGAGGACGTCTACCTTGGCATCACAGTCTACGCCGGAATCGAGCCGCCGCAGTTCTTGGGCGAACTCGGTGACTCCTTCCCCGATCTGCGGCTCGGAGCAGACGTCGCCTGCAATCTCGCAGCCCTCGGCAGGGCCTTCGGCGATGACCTTGGGACGCCGACAGTGACCGCCGGCGTGCGGATCCTGGACTGTCCCAATGCCATGGTCCCCGCCGTGCTGAGCCCTGACAAGACCATGAAGTCAGACCTCTGGCTCCTGCGTCTGACTCTCCGTCCGGCCCCGGCCTGACCGAAAGAAGACGGCCCGAGACGCGCCTGAGCCCAATCCACTAATATACAGGATTCGTATCCCCAATATATGGCCGGAATGAATTACAGGATACCGACGGTCCTCAGCGCCGAGGAGTTGATGGATAAGGCATTCCATAGGGCCTCCAAGATCACCAAGACCGGCAGCGACGCCCTCGACACCAAGAAGAAGACGACGCTCGCCAAGATTACCGCTTCCGGCGACGTCATCGAATCGACCCTCGTTGTCTACATCCAGAAGTTCCCCCGCATGGAGAAAGGCGAGGACTTCATCCCGCAACTGATGGATCTGGTCATCGGCATCGACCGGTATAAGAAGGCTCTGGGTGCGCTCAACTGGGCAGCCGGTCGGGCTGAGCTACTCAAGAACCAGTCACTCCGCGAGGTCCGCCGCACAAAGGACCCTGCTATCATCGAATCCATCAAAAAGAGTTTCTACGGCCGGCTAGGCTCCTATGTGAACCAGATTTCCGCCGACCTGCTGTTCCTGCAGGAGGCGAAGAACAAGTTCCGCGACCTGCCCGCCATCGACCCGCAGGTTCCAACAGTCGTCGTAGCCGGCTTCCCGAACGTCGGGAAGAGCAGCTTGGTGTCATACATAAGCACTGCCGCTCCCGAGGTCGCGCCCTACCCCTTCACGACGAAGGGCATCACCATCGGCCACATCGAGGACGAATGGCGGAAGTACCAGATTGTGGACACCCCCGGTCTGCTGGACCGGGACTTCGAGGACCGCAACGACATCGAGAAGCAGGCCGTACTGGCTCTGAAGTACCTGACAGACATAATGGTCTTCATCGTCGATCCCACTGAGACCTGCGGCTACCCGCTCGACAAGCAGGAGAGACTCCTGACGAACATCGAGGCCAACTTCCCGGGTGTGACCATCGTCGTTGCCGAGAGCAAGACCGACGTCCTCTGCCGCGAGAACGATCGTTTCCATATCTCAGCAGTTTCCGGACAGGGGATGCCGGAGCTCAAGGAACTGCTAATCACCCGCCTCCGGACCATCTTCCGCGAACGGACGGTGGCCAGCGGGACGGAGTGAGATGCCAAGCGAGCTCGCTGTAAGCGACGAGATGCGGGCATACTTTAAGCTGCTCAACGACGACGCCGAAGAGATCTACCAAATCGCTGAGAAGGCACGGCAGGCTGGCAAGGATCCAGAGTTGCACGTGGAGATTCCCCGCGCAGAGGACCTCGCATCTCGCGTTGAGAAGTTGCTCTCGGATTATCATGTCGAAGGCGTCGCCGACGATATTCGCCGGCTTACCGACGAGTTCGGAAACCGGGAGATCGTAGCCCTGAAGGTGTCCCAGGAATTCGCACATAAGCCCGCCGAGAGCCTGGAGAAGACTCTCGACCGGGCAGTCCGCGTCGGTCTTGCCGTACTCACCGAGGGCATTCTTGTGGCTCCACTCGAGGGCATCGCAGGCACTCGCATCAAGACCAATGCCGACGGTTCGACCTTCGTCGATCTAATATTCGCCGGCCCGATCCGGGCGGCGGGTGGCACCGGCCAAGCCATGAGCGTCCTCATCGCAGATGTCGTCCGCCAAGAGCTTGGCATCGGAAAATATCTTCCGACTGAGGGCGAAATTGCCCGCTTCGACGAGGAGATTCCGCTCTACAAACAGTGCCAGCATCTGCAGTTCACGCCTTCCTCGACCGAGATTCGCACCATCGTGAGCGAGTGCCCAGTGATGGTCGACGGCGAAGGCACAGAACAGACTGAGATTTCGGGCTTCCGTGACCTGCCTCGCATCGAGACCAACCGGGTCCGCGGCGGTGCCTGTCTAGTCATCGCTGAGGGCCTGTGTCTGAAGGCACCAAAGCTGAAAAAGCACGTTGATAAACTCGGCATCAAAGGCTGGGACTTTCTCGACAAGTACCTCGATATGCATAAGGCAGTTGATACCGACACTGGCGGCAAAAAGAAAGTAGTTGAGCCAGCCACCAAGTACCTGAAGGACATGGTAGCCGGGCGGCCCATCTTCGGTCATCCATGTGCCGTCGGTGGCTTCCGGCTACGCTACGGCCGGGCTCGTACCTCTGGGCTTGCTTCCCTCGCCTACAACCCGGCGAGCATGTATGCCATGGATGAGTTCATGGCCATCGGGACTCAGCTCAAAATCGAGCGGCCTGGCAAGGCCTGCGTTGTCACCCCTGTCGACACCATTGAGGGTCCGACCGTCCTGCTGAAGAACGGCGACCTCGTTTACTGTGCGACCGTAAAAGAATATCTAAAAGTCAAGGATGAGGTAACCGAGGTCGTCGACAACGGCGAGATTCTCATCCCGTTCGGAGAGTTCTGCGAGAACAACCATGTGCTCGTGCCCTGCGGCTACTCGATTGAATGGCACCGGGAGGAGCTCAAGGCTAAGACTGACGGCAAGTTGCCGGAGGATTGGAAGAGTCCAACTTACGAACGTGCAAAAGAGATGTGCCAACAATATGGTGTCGCTCTTCACCCGCGGTACAACCTCTATTGGTCGGACCTCAAGCTCGATCGGCTGGTCCAATTGCGGAACTATTTGCTCGAAAAAGGCACTTTCGCCGATAGCCAACTTTACCTGCCCCGCGAGCCGGCCACAAAACGGACGCTTGAGGAGCTGGGTGCTGTGCATCACATGAACGGCACCGTCGTCGTAATCGACCGTCTCTATTCCCAACCAATGGTCGACTGCCTCGGCCTGAGAGTCAAGGACGGCAAACTGGTCACCCTCGCAGAACTGACCGGCGAGGACACCCTCACCGCGATTAGTACCGCCGCTGGCTACCCAGTCAGGGCCCGGGCGATGACCCGCATCGGCACCCGGATGGGACGCCCGGAGAAGGCCAAGGAGCGGACAGGTGCCCCGCTCGTGCAGGCGCTGTTCGCCCTGTCAGAAGAGAAACTCGCAGTCCGCGACACTACTTCGGCCATCAAAGCCCTTCATGACGAGTCCAACCCACTCGACAACTCCCAGCGGCATGTGCTTAACGTCGAGATGGGCGCCCGGCGCTGCCCGCATTGTGGCGAGGAAACCTACCGTTGCTGGTGCCGGCACTGCAATACACACACTGTTATGATTGACCGGCCGAAGGGACCCAGCGGGCAGGCGCCCACCGTCCCTGTCAACATCGAACAGGAGTACGCTGACGCACTCACGGCCCTCCACGAGTAGCCTGGCAAGGAGACACTCAAGTGCGAGGACAAGCTTACTTCCAGACACAAGACACCGGAGACTCTCGAGAAAGGCATCCTACGCCGCAAGCACGACATCTCGATATTCCGTGACGGAACCATCCGTTACGACATGACCGACATCCCGATAACCCATTTCAAACCCCGGGAGATCGGTCTCAGCATAGAAAAGGCTCATGCACTCGGCTATACACATGACTGGAATAACGCCCCACTTACGGATCCCGAACAGATTGTTGAGTTAAAGTGCCAGGATATCATACCAGCACGGGAGTGCGGCGACTACATGGTCCGTGTCTCCCAGTTCATTGATGACGAGCTTGAGCTGATCTACGGCCTTCCGCGCTTCTACAAGGCACAGGAGCGGGGTGATCTCATCGGCCAGGTTACATTCGGCCTCGCACCGCACACCTCCGGTTGTATCCTGTGCCGGATCATCGGATATTCGAACGTTCTTGGCTGCTATGGCCATCCCTTCTACCACGCGGCAAAGCGGCGGAACTGCGACGGCGACGAGGACTGCATCATCCTCGCGCTCGACGCCCTTCTGAACTTCTCGCGGTCGTTCCTGCCAGACCGGCGTGGCGGTCTGATGGATTGCCCGCTCGTCCTGACCACCCGGCTCGATCCAAACGAAATCGACAAAGAGGCGCATAACGTCGACTGCCTCCGCGAATATCCGCTTACACTATACCAGGCGGCCATGGACATGAAGGATCCCAAGGAGGTCGAGAAACAGATGGATCTTATCGGCGGCCGTATCGGCACGCCGCAGCAATATGAGGGTCTCGGCTTCACCAATGATACATATGATGTGTCCGAGGGTCCCAAGAAGTCCGCTTATACGACCTTAGGCTCAATGACCGACAAGATGACCGCACAGTTATCTCTGGGCATGAAGTGCCGGGCCGTGGATGCCCGGGATGTCGCGATGAAGGTCATTGATAAGCACTTCATGCCCGATATGATAGGAAACTTGCGCAGCTTCGCTACCCAGACCGTACGTTGCACCAAGTGCGGGACAAAGTACCGGCGGGTACCGCTCTCGGGCGTCTGCACCAAGTGCGGCCACAGTCTCAACCTGACCGTGCACGAGGCCTCCGTTCGGAAGTACCTTGAGGTTTCGAAGCAGGTCTGCGAAAAGTACGACCTCGACGACTACACCAAGGAGCGGATTACCATCATCGAGATGAGCATGAACTCGCTCTTCAACAACGACAAGATTAAAAAGTGCAGACTCTCGGACTTCTACTGAGCCGAAACACTTTTCAAAAGATGAATGGCCCGCTCTCGTATAAGGGCGGACCAGGAAATGTTTGGGTCTTACTGCGCGAGTGCTTTGACCTGGTCGCCGAAATCCTTCGCTTCGCCAACGAGAATCTCGAGGGCCTTGTCCAGGACCTGCTTCGCAGTCAGAGAGCCATCCGTCTCGAACTTGAACAGGAAGTTCTTGTCATCGCCGTGCACCTTAATGGCGCCGGCAGGGATCGGAGCTTCTGTACAGGTCTTACAGAGAGAGCACTTGCGGAGGTTCTCAACGAGAAGCTTACCGCCCTTGATCTCGAAAACGTGGCGCGGACAGAGTTCGGCCGCCTTCTGGACATCGGGGTCAACTGCAGTCTTGGGCGCGATCTCGATTACTGGCATGTAGGAATAGCCGACACCGAAAGCGGCCTGCCACTTCACATGCTGTTTTGCAGTGCCCATGATTGCGGTCGCGTATATGAGCACGGCCTGCTTATCGGTAAGCTCCACAATCGGAATGAATTCGTCCTTGACTTTCAGCGTTTCGTTGCCCAACGGCATCAGGTCGCCAGAGTACACGGTGCACGGCCCCATCTTGTTGAGGCTGTACATGATCGTGCAGCTCGGGCAGCCCTCGCCGCCGCAGACGCATTTGTCCTGGAAGGTGAAGAGGTCGTAGTCGGTCGGGACAGGGATCATGCCGAGCCGGTGCGCGATGACCTCGTCGAAGAGGGACGTCATACTCTCATACTCCTTGTCGTCCTGCATGATGGGACCCAGATGGAACTCCACCTTGTCAATCGCCATCTTGGGGATATCCTGGATCATGGTGCGCCGCAGGGCGTTGGCCATGGCAGGCGAGGAGTCCTTGAGGACGAACTGCGCTTTCCGGTCCGCCATTTCGATGATCTCGATCTGCATACGCAAAGTCCTCCTCAGACCCGGCGTCCACGACGTCCGCCCTTAGGCTTGGTCCCGTCATGCGGGATGGGCGTGACATCTTCGATGCGGCCAATCTTCAGACCGGCACGGGCGAGAGCACGTATTGCAGCCTGAGCGCCAGGGCCGGGTGAGACGGACTTGTTTCCGCCGGGTGCACGAACCCTGACGTGAATGCCGATGATCTCCTTCTCAGCGGCGATCTCAGCAATCTTCTCAGCGGCTTTCTGCGCGGCATAAGGCGAAGACTCGTCCTTGGCCTGCTTGACGATCATGCCGCCGGTGACCTTGGCGAGGGTCTCGGCCCCCGTGATGTCGGTCAGGGTAATCATGATGTTGTTGTAACTCGCGAAGATGTTAGCGATTCCCCATTTGGATGTCATCAGTTAGCACCGTCCTCAACAGTGATGCCTGCTTCCTCGGCGTCGGCCTTAGCGGCGGCGGCATCCTCGGCAGCGGCCTGCTCGGCTGCCTGAGCACGGACCTCCGCATGAGCGGCGGCCTGCTCGGCAGAAAGCCTCATCGGGTGGTTCTCGTCGGTGAACGGCGAGGCCGGGTTGTACGAGACAGATCCCTCCTCCGCGCGGGTGACGAGATAACCGGGAACGGTCACTTTGTGGCCGTCCACGAAGATGTGGCCGTGATTGATCAACTGCCGCGCCTGCTTGGCAGTCGTGGCGAGTCCCTTCTGGAAAACGATGGTCTGCAGACGGCGGTTCAGCACGTCCTCGTCCTTCAGGACCAGGATGGCGTTCAGATCTCCGCCGGAAACGGGCAGGATGCCGAGACGGACGCACTTCGCCAGAAGCGCATCGGTTTCGACCTTCGCCTGAGCGTCGCCGGTGCGGAGCCGGGCCTGAAGCTCACGAGACTGCTTACGGAAGTTCCGCAACAGGGTCTGGGCCTTCCAGACCTCAGTCTTGTTCTTCAGTCCGTACTGACGAACAGTTTCGACCTCTGCTTTGATCCGCTCGCCCTGCCAGGGGTGAGACGGCGTGTCGTAGGTCTTCCTTGAGAATTTAGGGTCTCCCATTTAGCTCACTCCTTCTTGGCCGGGGCGGCAGCCGGGGCGGCAGTGGCAGTCTTCGCGGCGGCCTTGCCAGCAGCTTTCTTCTCGGCCGGGGCGGCAGCCGGAGCGGCAGCCGCAGCGTTAGATTTCTTCATGACACCGACGGCCAGACCTCTCCTGCCGTTGGAACGGGTACGCTGGCCACGGACCTTGTGGCCAGTATCATGCCGGACACCGCGGTAACTGCGGATCATCTTCATCCGGTTGATGTCGTCTTTCTGAATGATGTCCAGATCGTTACCGAAGAGGTGCATGTCCGCACCGGACTCGTAGTCCATCTGGCGGTTCACGGCCCACGACGGAGCGTACTGGACGTAATCGAGAACAATCTTCTCCAGCTCAACGACTTTCTCGTCGGTGAGAGAACCAATCTTCGCCGAAGGGTCGATGTTGGCCTTCTTGACGATGATCTGGGAAACCCTCTTCCCGACGCCTCTGATGCTCTGAAGTCCGATGACGGTGTGCTTCTGACCGTCGATATCGGCGTTGGCCAGACGGACGATGTAGTTGAAATTCTCGCCCTCGGTCTTTGCCGACGCTGCACCCTTCTTGCCGCTGGCCGATTTCTTCTCTTCAGCCGGCGTTTTGGGTGCAGCAGCTTTCTTGTTAGATGCTACTGGTGCAGCCATTGTTCATTCCTCCGTAAATGTTCCTCCAGAGAGGAAAGCTCAAGCGCAGTTCCGTGAGGACGCGCTCTTAGTGTTCGTTCTGCCTAGCAGAATGGGTCCTGAGTTTACGTAAATCCGAGGGATGGGCTTTTTATTTAAATAAGTATGGGAAGTGGATCGAATCCCTACGCCTGACCAACGCCGCACCCAGCACATGCGTTACCCTTCATCGTCATCTCTCCATCAGTCCTGGCCGTACTCGACAGAATCCATCTTGACCTTCTTCGCCAGGTTTGGAGATTATGCCAGCCTCCATCCACGCTGCATCGAAGACCGCCGCTGGCACGAGGCACTCAGGGTCAGTGGACCGAACCCTCGGCGCACACATCCTGCTCTTATCCTGATCGATCAGATCCTCCATCGTGAGAACGGTAATCTGTTTAGCGTAAGCCTGGAGGATAGGGCGGTCGCTCTTAATCGCAACCTTAAAAGTCTCATCGGCCTGTTTCTCACATCTTACCTTTACATACTTGTCGCATACGCACATCCGAATGGTTACTGCAATTGCCATTGTTATTGATGTGATATTGACTAGATCCTATACAACAGTGGAGTTTCCGAATGAAAAGCGAAAAAAAAATGTAAGTGTCGCCGGAAAAATCTCGACCACTTCGCCGCAACTGCTTACGGTGGCTGATCTCCGCGTTCATCTTGTCGCGCCGCGCGGCGGGCACTCGGCTATTCTCAGGCCGAGTATGCTCACGAATGTTTTACTTTACGGGCTTTTCTCGATTGGTGCGGCAATTCTGCCATGCATCAGTTGTTTGTGACGTACCCGCTGCTTCGTCCTCAGCCCGCGCGCGTCCGTCTTGAATCGCTCTCGTCAGCCGATTACCAGCGGCTGGTAACGGCCTGCAATGCCGTGATTGCCTCCGACGATTATTATGAGGTGCGGGCGTGGGCTGTGCTGGCGATTGCGCTCGGCTGCGTTACACGGACTAAGGAAATTAGGCTTCTCGGTATCGACGGCCTCGATGTGTCGTCGTGGATTCTGCATCTCATCCATATGAAGGGCGAGAGGACGTATGGCTCACCGCGTTCGGTACCGGTGGCGCTGGAATGGCGGGCCATTCTGTGCCGCTACATTGCCCTGCGGGCCGATCCGCGTTCCGTCGTCGCCGTACTTCTTCTGCGGTACGCTGCCGCTTGAACCGCTGTCTTCCAATACGTTCCGGCTTTGTCTGGTGCGCGTTTCGAAGGCAGTCGGCATTCCGCTGACCTTCCGCCTTACACGCCGTTCGTTCGGCCAGCACTATGTAGATGCGGGCCTTGACATCGAGGATGCGTCGCTTTTGATGGGCCATTCGTCCACAAAAACGACAGAGTCGTTCTATTGCCACCGCACTAATTCGGTCGCGGTCGAGGCGGCGCGTCGGCTTTTTCCCGTAGCCGCTGAGCGTAATTCGTATTCTGCGCCGGTTCAATCCGCGGCAATTGACAATGGAGCCAGAAGTAGTGTAAGTGCCGACGGCCGGATTCGAACCGGCGAACCGCTAGGGAACAGATCTTGAGTCTGTCGCCTTTGGCCAACTCGGCTACGTCGGCTTACAGAGACCCTATCGCAGGGACCCTAAAAAAGTTTTTCATGGAGCAGTCGTAATCTCGGCCTTGGACCCGGCAATATAAAATGTATATTCGTGCTGCGTCACGATGCCCTTGTTCCGCTCGACAAGCTGAGCGAAACTGCTCAGCACACCCTGCCGCAGGAGCATCCGGACATACTTCTCAGCATCCGGAAAATCACAACTGCGGGCACAGAACGGGAAGGCGTGGAACTCGCCTTTGACGTACTCAAGGAACTCACTGGCCTTAGGATCGGCGACCTCCTTATCCCGGGCAATTTCGACGATGTTACCTGGCTTACCGTTGTCAACTATGCCGTAGCCATTGGTGACAAAAGGCTCGATGGCGACAGTCATCCCGGCCTCGATCGGGTCGGTGTTGCCGTCATCATAGCTCGGAATCGAAAGACCTGCGTGAAGATCATACTGCGTAATCTCATGACCACACAGGTTCTCGACAACCTTGAAGCCATCGCGCTTGACGCTCATCTCGACGGCGCGGCCGATCTCGTTGATCGGGACGCCTGCACCGATGAACTCTGCGACAGTGTTGCGGGCCCGCTTGGAGGATTCGATGATGTCCCGGTAGCTGTGGGTACCGACCTCCACCGTACCGGCGGTGTCGCCGACATAACCGTCAAGTTCGCCGCCGCAGTCGACTTTCACGACGTCGCCGACCTCGAACCGCGTCTGATCATTGCAGGACGGAGTGTAATGGGCAGCGATCTCGTTGAGACTGATATTGCAGGGAAAGGCAAGACCGCATCCGTGAGACCGAATGTAACCTTCGACCTCCTGTGCCACATCATACAGCTTCGCGCCGGGCTGGCACAGACTCATGCCGATCTCCCGGGCGGCTCCTGAGACCTCACCTGCACGACGGAGTTTCGCCAATTCATCTTCTTTCAGCATTGTAAGACTTCCCGAATCATCTGCTCGGTGATAGCACCTTGGCGGATGATCTCGAACTTGTTGTCCATGAGCCAGACGATAGTGGATGGCTTGCCGAGCGGACTGTGGCCCGCATCAATGTAGGTGGACACCTGGTCACCGAAGGCGGTGACGGCCATCTGGATATCAGTCGCATCCGGCAGCGAGTGTGAGTTGGCAGAGGTGGCGATGATCGGGCCGACCCGCCGGGCGAGTTCAATGGCCAACGGGTGGTCGGGGATGCGAACACCGACCTTCTGCGAAGAGGCCGTAACCAGATCTGGCACATCCGGCTGCTTCTTGATGATGATAGTCAGCGGTCCAGGCAGGAATGCCTTGATGAGCTTGTCGGCGTTATCGTTGAGTACCGCTACGGTTTCCATCATCTTCTTGTCCGAGACAGCTACAGAGAGGGCCATGTCGAAGGGACGCTTCTTGGCCAGGTAGAGATTCTTCACCGCCACCTGATTGTAGATGTCGGCACCAATGCCATAGACGGTATCGGTAGGGTAGACGACCAGATTCCCGGACGCCAGATCCTCGGCCGCCTCACTGGCGACCTCGTTGCATTCCGCGCTCATTCCCTTTGAGCATTCACACTTGAGTATCCGCATTTACAAACCATCCATCATCGCATTCGCTTGTTCAACCTCGGCTGCCCCATTCAGAACGACCGAACCATGGCCTGGATACAGCGATCCGATATTTACATTAAGCAGTTTGCACAGAGACTGACGCATATCGACGTTGGACCCCGTGGGAAAGTCCGTCCGACCGAAGACCGTGTCCCCGGAGAACAGGCCCCGCGTGACTTCATCATAGAAGCAGACGCCGCCGGCCGTGTGGCCGGGAGTCGTGATTACCCGCAACCGATGCATCGGACTGAGATCGATGAGATCGCCTTCGTTAAGCGGATGAGCCGCAATTGGCGGAGGAGAAGTCAGACCCAGCGGTGCAGTTATCGAATCGTCGCCGTCACGCAACGGCGGTAAATCAGCAGCACCAATCCGGACGGGACAGCCAAAGGCCGCCTGAAAAGCAGGGACGCCCCCGCAGTGATCTGCGTGACAGTGAGTCAGCAGAATTCCGAAGAGCGGTACGCCATTTAGCAACCGCCGGGTCTGCACAATCTGCAAAGAAGCTGCAGTGCCAGCACCGGCATCGATAAGCACCGCACCGGTGTCACCGACGACCAGATAGATGTTGCACTCGAAAGAAGGTGCAACGTCGAGCTGGTAAATCGTCATACGATAACCGAAAGGCTGGCTCTATAATAATTTTTGCTGACAGAGCTTACTCCGTCTGAACAGATAAATAAAGAAAAAGATTGAAGATGAGATTTTTCACACGTAACCTGTTTGACTGCTAGACCACATCCAGCGGCAAAGACGTTAGTAAGCCAGGACTGAATACCTCGGAAACCCTCGGTACTTACATCCGGCTTCTATCAAACCCGTCATATACGGATGTCTTATGGTGCCTCTTTTTCAAGGTGGCTTCGAGCTTAGATGCTTTCAGCTCTTATTCACTATCGCGTGGCTACTCGGCCTGCCTTGTCAGACAACCGATTAACTAGAGGCGACGAATCCCTGTTCCTCTCGTACTAAAGGATCCTTCTCGTCAGGCACTAACAATTCCATCGACAAGCAACAAAACTGTCTCGCGACGTTTTAAACCCAGCTCACGATCCCTTTTAATGGGCGAACAACCCCACCCTTGGCAGCTGCTGCACCACCAGGATAGGGAGAGCCGACAGCGAAGTAGCAAGCCACGGGGTCGATATGAACTCTTGCCCGTGACAACTCAATTATCCCCAGGGTAATTTTTCTGACATCAATCGCCCCCACTCGGGAGGCTGATTGGTTCGCTAAGCCATAGTTTCCTATCTCCGATCCCTATTGTCTGGATCCGAGTCAAGCCAGCTTATACCTTTACATTCTTCGGTAGATTTCTGACCTACCTGAGCTGACCTTTGGGCGCCCTTGTTATCTTTTTGAGGGCGTGGCGCCCCACCCGAACTGCCCGCCTATAGCTGTCCCTTCGAAAAGGTGAGTCGTAAAAAGTAGTAAGGGCGGTGTTTCATCGTCGACTCGGAGAGATGCTAGCGCACCTTCCTGGGTAACGTCTCCCGCCTACCCTACACATACCACTTCCTACAACAACAACAGGTTGCAGTGAAACTCCATGGGGTCTTCGCTTTCAGATGGAATGATCTGGATTGTGCACCAGATTGATTGATTTCACTAGCGTCGAGGCAAAGACAGTGGAACTCTCGTTGAGCCTTCATGCAAGTCGCCAGTTAAGCGACAAGGTATTACGCTACCTTAAGAGGGTCATAGTTACCCCCGCCGTTTATCGGTCCTTCGTCCGGTTGAAACCGGGTTTCAGATGCCGACACTGGGCAGGCTTCGCCCCCTATACACATCCTTTCGAACTAGCAGGGAGCTATGTTTTTACTAAACAGTCGGAGTTCTCTTGTCACTGCGACCAGTAGCTCTCACTACTGGCACCCTTTATCCCGAAGTTACAGGGCTAATTTGCCGAATTCCTTTGCCTCGATTATGCTAACACGCCTTAGGCTACTCACCTAGGGACACCTGTGTCGGTTCTTGGTACGAATCCAACCTCTGTAGCTATACCGGTTTCACTGAGACTACGAATCACAAAAAGCAGGATTACTCCTGCCCCATTACGCTTTCAGTCACTTCTCACCATGACGGTTCTTCATGACGTTACACGCTTAGACAAGCTGACGGGCTCGCTTTTGCTATCACAATCCAACGGTATAGGCAAAGGGGGTTGAAGTTCAGGAATATTAACCTGATTCCCTTTCGACATCCTCGATTAAGAGATGCCTTAGGATCGACTAACCCTTGGCTGACAAACATTGCCAAGGAACCCTTGCCCCTGCGGCGACATGGATTCTCACCATGCTATGCTGCTACTCTCTCCATGATCCTCGTCGGTACACGGTCCATAGGACTTCACAGCCCTACTTCTGCCCATGCACCGCGCCCCGCTATAAAATTACATTTCTGTATTCTGTAGTATCGGTACTCGGTTTAGCCCTGTCCATTTTCTGGGCCCACAATCTCGACCGGTGAGCTGTTACGCTATCTTTAAAGGGTGGCTGCTTCTGAGCTCACCTCCCGGTTGTTTTAGACTGCTGACGCCATTTCATATTACACTTGACCGAAATTTAGGGACCTTAACTACAGTCTGGGTTGTTTCCCTCACGGCTACCAAGCTTACCCCGGATAGCCTTGCATCCGATGTCTACGGTGAGCACAAGTTCGGAGTTTGACAAAATGCCGAGAGGTTTCCCTCCCTAAGCACTCAATCGGTGCTCTACCTCATGCTCTGCCTCGATCGAAGTCTAGCTGCGACTAGTTTCGCGGGGAACCAGCTATATCCGGCCTAGATTGGCCTTTCACCCCTATACCCAAGTCATCCAAACGATTTGCACATCAGAACTGGTTCGATCCTCCACCTCCCCTTCGGAAGGCTTCAATCTGCTCAGGCATAGATCGACCGGCTTCGGGTCTCCGCGCCATTGACTAAAGGCGAGCACACCTTGTCCCTCGTTAAAAACTGCGGACAATCGGTTTCCCTTCGGCTACCTAATTGAATAGTTAACCTCGCCAATGACCAGAACTCCATGGATCGGTTTTCGAACCGAATGATACAACACTGGTCCACCATTACTGGCTTCGTCCCTTTCATGCTGTATGAATCTATAACCGTATGGTTTCAGGTCTTTTCATCTCCCGTTAAGGGTACTTTTCAGATTTCGCTCACGCTACTACTGCGCTATCGGACTAGAGTAATATTTAGAATTGGAGGCGAATGACCCCCGGATTCACGCGAGATATCCAACTCACGTTACTCTGGATACCCAAAAATCTCCGTACCAACCTTCTTCTAAGGGGCTATCACCCTCTATGGCCTGGCTTTCCAGCCAAGTTCGAATATTTTGGCCCAAGGAGTAAAAGGGTCCACAACACCACATCTCCCAAATCTTTCAAAGTGGGATTCAGTTTGTTCTATGCCGCGTTCGATCGCCTTTACTAACGGCATCTCAATTGATTTCTTTTCCTGCGGGTACTAGGATGCTTCGATCCCCCGCGTTCCCAGTCATTACTGACCATTCCGAAGAATAGGAAGTCCCATTAGGTGATCGTCGGATCATAGGCTTCTTGCACCTTCCCGACGCTTATCGCAGCTTGACACGACCTTCTTCAGTTCTCTAGCCGAACCATTCCCCATACGGCGTAGCATCGCCGCTGGCGTATGATCTAGCACACGTCCAGGTTACGTATGATCGGTTGTCATCAGGCTTTATCCGCTCTCATCTTCCAATACGGAGCCCTCGACCACTTCCCCGACAGAGGACCTCTCTTCGGGTGCATGTAGAGTGAGTCGGGTTCGCGCCCAACTCAGCGAAATCCCCCCATGATTAGGTAGTATTTAATCCTTCCCAATCAGAGGTTTTTCGCCGCGTACGGCGTCAACTCGATCTCGATAATTCACGAGTTATCCTCGTGGACCACACGATGCTACACATCGCGCAACTCCCTTTATTCACGTCATATATTTATAGATTTCTAGTGCACCGATTGATTTACGGCTGGAAAAGAGTAAAAATCAGACCAGGTAACTGTTTTTTGAGTTCTACAAGGTCTGGATAGTAAAGCGTAAGATAATCCGGGCGATGAGGGATCCTTCCCAGAATCCGCGCAACCACCGCTACCTCTGTCGTACCCTCAATCTTCCAATTGCCATTCTCCGACGAGGAGTCCGTCGCAACAAATAGGGGAAGACGCAACGTGAACTTTTCCTGATCGCTGCAATAGGCGGCGAGAGTCTCAATCGATGCCCGGTCGAAACTGCATTCGGTACCATCACGGGTGGCGAAAGTGTCACCACCGTTCTCTAGATAGTCTATCAGAGACCGGCGCTGTACTGGAACGTTGCGGTTCATGCATGCAATCATCGCCCCGACATCCCGCGGATCGTCCTCGATTGGCATACCCATAGCGAGGCATTGTTTTCATCTATTATTATATTAGTATAAGAGATTCTATCTTGGGGCCTGTAGTGAAATCATCTTGAACCAATCCCCACGTTATAAAGAGGAAGATGCACATTCTCCTCCCATGAGCAACCAGGATGAACTGGCCGAAGCGCTTCGCTGCCATCCTTGCTACAGCGAAGAGGCCCATCTGAAATATGCCCGCATGCATATCCCGGTAGCTCCGAAATGCAATATCCAATGCAACTACTGCAACCGGAAATACGACTGCACCAACGAGTCCCGCCCAGGCGTAACCAGCGAAGTGCTAACACCGGAGCAGGCAGTCGTAAAGATTAACTATGTAAGGAAGCACGTTCCCAACCTGAAGGTCATCGGCATTGCCGGACCCGGCGACCCGCTGGCCAATGAGGAAACATTCCGCACGCTGGAGCTTGTCCGGCAGGAGTTCCCGGATCTCACACTCTGCATCTCCACCAATGGTCTGGCTCTTCCAGACAGCGTAGATCGGCTGGTGGCGCTGGGTGTGCGCTTCGTCACGGTCACCATAAATGCCTGCGACCCCCGGATGGGCGCACTGATATACGGCTCGGTGCTCTGGCAGGGGAAGCGTTATACTGGCGAGGAAGGCGCGCAGATACTGCTGGACCGTCAGCTGGAAGGCATACGCCTCTGCGCTGAGAAGGGCATGCTGGTCAAGACCAATATTGTCATGATTCCAGAGATCAACGCCGAACAAATCCCCGAACTGGTAAAGAAGGTCAAGGCCCTAGGCGCATACATCGTTAATATCCTGCCACTCATACCTGTGGCTGGCACCGCCTTCGCGGACCGGCGGGCCCCGACACCTGCCGAGCGGAAAGCACTCATGGACCGGTGCTCCCTGGACGCCCGCATGATGCGCCACTGCCGGCAGTGCCGGGCAGATGCCATCGGCCTGCTGGACCAGGATCGCTCCGCCGAGTTCTCGCATATGGCCTGCGATTTGAGCCACGGCAACAGCTGCGGTCCGGTAGAGGATGGCCCTGGACTGGTTGCCTTCCTCACCAGAAAGAAGTTCACGGTCGCGGTAGCCAGTGACGGCGGGAAAACGGTAGATGCCGGTTTCGGCAGCGCCGACCGCTTCCTCGTCTATGCGGTCGACGGAAAAGACATTCAGCTGCTCAGGCAGGTGCACACGGCCGATACCACTGTACCGGTATCCGGCCAGCCTCACCGCGAACACGTAGAGAAACTCGTAACTCTGCTTGACGACTGCGATATCATCGCCGTACGTGAGATCGGCGACATGCCGCGTAGCGTCATTGAGGCCCGTGGCAAACGCATCGTGCTCAGCGATGGCAGCGTGCGCGAGACAGTCGCAAAGCTGAGCGACTGCTGACACTGGTTCATAGCGTATTTATCCGAGTAGGCAATCACTACGCATATTATTCGGAGCGCAAACGAAATGGAAGCTCAGGAACTCAGGGATGCGTACGTTAATTTCTTCAAAACCCGGGGCCACACGCAGATCAGATCTGCGTCGCTGATCCCCGAGAACGACCCCACAGTGCTCTTCACTACCGCCGGCATGCACCCGCTGGTGCCCTACCTGCTTGGCGAGAAACACCCGTGCGGCACCCGCCTGGTGGACTACCAGAAATGCGTGCGCACCGGCGACATTGAGGAGGTAGGCGATGCCAGTCACCTGACTTTCTTCGAAATGCTCGGCAATTGGTCTCTGGGAGACTATTTCAAGAAAGAATCCATCAGCTACAGCTTCGAGCTCCTTCAGACTGTGCTGCACATCGACCGGGACCACCTAGCCGTCACTGCTTTCGCCGGTGATGATAATGCACCGCGCGACACCGAGACCGCGGAAATATGGAAATCCCACGGTCTGCGCGACGACCAGATCTTCTTCTACGGCAAGGCGGACAACTGGTGGGGCCCTGCAGGCATGACCGGACCATGCGGCCCGGATACCGAAATCTTCTACGATGACGGCCGGCCGAAGTGCTGCCCGACCTGCGGACCGTCCTGCCACTGCGGCAAATACACCGAAATCTGGAACAACGTCTTCATGCAGTACTTCAAGGACAAGGACGGTAGGTTCTCCCCGCTGAAGCAGAAGAACGTCGACACCGGCATGGGCCTGGAGCGGGCGCTCCGCATCGTGAACGGCGCCGAGACCGTCTATGAGACCCCGCTCTTCGCCGGGATAATCGGCAAGCTCGAGGAGCTCTCCAGCAAGCAGTACGCGGACGACAAAAAATCGTTCCGCATAATCTCGGACCACCTGCGGGCCTCCACCTTCCTGCTGGCCGACGGCGTCGTTCCTGCCCGGATGGGCGGCGGCTACATCCTGCGCAGACTGATCCGGCGCGCCAGCCGCTACATGTCGCGCCTGGGCATCGAGGGCGTCCACATGCAGGAAATCGCAGAGGTCGTCGTCCGCGAGTACTCCGCGGCCTACCCCGAGCTGGAGCAGAACAAGGACACCATCTACAAACAGATCACCGCCGAGGAGGAGAAGTTCCACAGCACCCTGAACAAGGGCCTGAAGCGGTTCGACGAGATGGTCGCCGCCATGACCGGAGAAAGCAAGGTGCTGGACGGCGAGGCTGTCTTCCACCTCTACGACACCTTCGGCTTCCCGATCGAGCTCACAAGGGAACTGGCCCAGGAGCGGGGCTTCACCGTCGACATCGAAGACTTCAACGACCGCTTCAAACAACACCAGGAAGTCTCCCGCATGGACACCAACCAGACATTCAAGGGCGGCCTAGTGGACCACAGCGAGGAGACCACCAAGCTGCATACCGCGACTCACCTGCTGGACGCGGCACTGCGCGCCGTCGTCAGTCCTGACATCTACCAGAAGGGCAGCAACATCACCGCGGAGCGGCTCAGATTCGACTTTAACCTCGACCGCCCGCTGACTGCCGAGGAGATTGCCAAGCTTGAGAAGTTCGTCAACAATGCAATCGAAGCGGATATCCCAGTGGTCTGCGAAGAAATGACGCTGGATGAAGCCAAACAGCGCAAGGCAGTCGGCGTCTTCACCAACAAGTACGGCGACCGCGTGAAGGTCTACACCATCGGCACCGTCTCCTGCGAGATCTGCGGCGGCCCGCATGTGCAGCACACCGGCGAACTCCAGGGCTTCAAGATCCAGAAGGAGCAGAGCTGCGCGGCCGGCGTCAGAAGGATCAAGGCCGTTGTCGGCAAGTTCGACTGAAACCTTTGAAGAGTCTGAGGTGGGGAAACTCTACATCTCAGACTTTCCCGGCTAAGCTGAGTGTGACCGAGATGATGATTCGTCTCGCTGCCTGACGATTTTGCTGGGAACCTCATTATCTGCTTCATAACAGTCTAAAGCCTGAAAAGGCGGCCACCGAGATGTCTCAATACAACGCTCAGAGGTTGATGGACTGATGGTCAAAAATCACATCCAGTGCTGTTTAATTTTTAATTGTTGGGATGCATCTTTTCACTAATCAGTCTTATAATGGTCATGGTTTAACCATTAATTGACCATTAATCACTATTTTAGCAGTTTTCCAGTCTCATTTTCGATTGATTCGTTATTTTTTGAGGATGAATAGTCATTTTAGCCATTGATATACCGTGACTGCCACACATCACCAAAACATTGCAGAACACTGAAACCATGGACAACGGCCAGATGCTCATACTGTTGGCCGACAAGAATCTTATTAGAATTGTCGTCGCGCCGAAAGCAGTCAACTAAACGCTTTGCATGTCTGCATCATGACCGGCTACAACCAATTGCCAGTTTCAACCAATGCGCTACTGATCCGTTACAAGAACCTGACCAATTATAAGAAAAGCAGGTGGGAGACATGTTGCCATCTGGCCGACCGTGACCGATTGACGGCTCTTTAAAGCCTGTCAGCCAGGTCTCTGAATTACCGACCCTTATGAACGACGGTCGGTGGCACCAGTAATTCAGACCCGACTGCTCTGGTGTCTTTCATTTCTTCTCAAGCAGCAAACGTATTTTCGGAATGGACTCGTCTTATCATCCTGCAACATCGTCTAAATCCAAGTATTACGAGACATCCAGAAAGCAACAGCCATAAACTAGGCGATTAATGCGACAAAACAAAGACAATGTGGATGCTGACTGAATCCATTTTCTTCCTTTTCGACCTGTCTCGCAAAAACAATAAGATGGTGGACTGAGCGCGATTTGAACGCGCGGCCTCTTGCTTGCAAAGCAAGCGATCTTCCAGCTGATCTATCAGCCCAACCGACCCTTCTATCTGACTTATCCATAAATATCTTTCGCACCGCCGGATAGTTTGCCCTGGCCGCTAACTGCACTGCTGCCTACCATCAACCAACAACAAAACACAGAGATTGCTACGTGATGTATGTTTAAGGTCACTATAGTACAATGTTTAACAAACTGTATAAATAGTTCATAAGAATGAGGACATCTAGAAAAAGAGGTGTGGCAGTAATGTACGCATACGGCAAAGGCATCAGGATGGAGCGGATCATGGACAGGACAACGAAGAACTTCGTCATCGTGCCCATGGATCACGGCGTCTCGATGGGGCCTGTCGCAGGACTCATAGACATGAAGAAGACGGTGGACGACGTCGCCAACGGCGGCGCTACCGCCGTTCTCATGCACAAGGGCCTCATCCGTTTCAGCCACCGCACCTCTGGTCACGACATCGGTCTGATCCTCCATCTGTCCGCCTCGACAGACATCGGAGTTTCATCTCGCAGCAAAGTCCTGGTCGCCTCGGTAGAAGAGGCACTGAAAATCGGTGCAGACGCCGTCTCCATGCACATCAACGTCGGCGCCGAGAGCGAAGGCGATATGTTGGCCGACCTCGGCATGGTTGCCGACGAATGCAGCGAGTGGGGAATGCCGCTAATCGTCATGGCCTACCCCCGTGGCCCGACAATCAAGAACTCCTATGAACCGCAGGTCGTCGCGCACGCTGCCCGCGTCGCCACCGAACTCGGGGCAGACGTCGTCAAGTGTAGCTACACCGGAGACATCGACTCATTCCGTGAAGTTGTACGCGGTGCGCTTGCTCCTGTGGTCATCGCCGGCGGCCCTAAGATGGACTCCGACCTGGACATTCTTAACATGGTTCACGACTCGCTTGCGGCCGGCGGCCACGGCGTATCGATTGGCCGGAACGTCTTCCAGCACCGTAATGTCGAAGGCATGACCAGAGCCATCTCGCAGATTGTCCTCCACGGCACCTCGGTCGAGGACGCCGTGAAATACATCGAGTGAGTCTCATGGCCAAGGATCTATGGATCCGGGCGGACCGCCCGGACGACAAGGTCGCCCGCAAGGAACTGATCGTCGAAGCGCTGGAGAGCGGCATCACCACCGCCATCGTGCGCCCCGAAGACAAGGACTTCGCAGAACTGGGCAAGATTACGCTGCACTATGCCGAGCATGGTAAGCTGAACGGCAAGATCGCACTGGTCGAACTGAAGAAGCCTGCTGATCAGGATGCCGCCCTGGCCCTGGCCGGAAAAGCCGACGCCGTCATTCTGGGCACGTCCGACTGGACCGTCATCCCACTGGAGAATATGATCGCAAAGTTCCGGGGCACAGGGACGAAGGTCCTGGCCTGCGCGGCCGACCCAGCCCACGCCAAGGTCTACGCCACCACGCTTGAGCGCGGCGTGGACGGCATCGTAATCGATACACCGGATGCCGGCTCCGTGCGGAAGTTCGCTGCCGAGTTCGGTCAGAGCGGCCAGGTGGTGCTGACGGCCGTCGAAGTCGTTACCGTCCGGCCGGTCGAGATGGGAGACCGCGTTTGCGTGGACACCGTCTCCGTCATGCATTCCGGTGAAGGGATGCTCATCGGTTCCCAGGCCGCATGTCTCTTCCTCGTCCAGTCGGAGAGCGAGGACAACGGCTATGTCGCAGCTCGGCCGTTCCGGGTCAATGCCGGTGCCGTCCACGCCTATGTCCTCGGTCCCGAAGGCAAGACTCGTTACCTTGCAGAGCTCCGCTCTGGCGACCCGCTCGTGCTGGTGAATGCCGACGGCCATACCCGGTCGTCCTGCGTCGGCCGCTGCAAGATTGAACAGCGCCCACTGATGCTAGTGGAAGCGGCCGCTGAAGGGGGCCGCCGCTTCACGACCATTCTGCAGAATGCCGAGACTGTCAAACTGGTCGGCCCGCAGGGGGCTGTTGCTGTCACCGCTCTGAAAAAAGGCGATCGCGTCTTCGCACGGCTTGAGGACGGCGGCCGTCACTTCGGCATGAAGATCGACGAGACAGTGAGAGAGGTCTGAATGCGGATCTGCGCCTCACTGAATACGCTCGCCGATGCCCAGCACACCCAGGGAGCTGATTTAACAGAGGTCAGGCTGGACCTGATCCGCCAAATCCCGCCGCTGAGCAACGAGAGTGTAATAACTTACCGCGGCCAGGTGGACCTGTCGATGCTGCCAACAGACTATCAAGGCATGATCGATATCGGCGAGGCCCCGTTGCCCGCCACGAAACTGCGGATAATCCGCTCCCACCATGACTACGAGCGGACGCCGAGTGCCGATGCCATTGCAGATCGGTTGATGGCCGCCGAGAAGAGCGTCTACATCGCCAAAGGAGCCTACGCCATCAACAGTCTCGCCGATCTTCACAGCCTGTTCGAGGCTTCACGGCATGTCGCCCGGCGGCACATCCTGCTGGGTATGGGCGAGTTGGGCGCAGTCACCCGTCTGCGGTCGGAGCTGCTCGGCAACGAATTCACCTTCGGCTACGTCAGCCAGCCCACTGCTCCGGGTCAGCTGAGCATCGCAGAGATGCGGCGGCTGGGCGACCGGTGCATGCTGACCGGCATCGTCGGCCATCCGCTCTCTCGCAGCCTCTCGCCGCTCATGCACAACGCCGCCTTCAGGGCGACGGGAATCAACGGTACCTATCTGCGCTTCGATTCTCCCACCTCGGACCGCCTAGCCGAAGTTATGCGTGAATATGACGTCCGCGGCGTGAACATCACGGTTCCGCATAAAGAGACCGTGATGGAACAACTCGACCGCATCTCGCCCGAAGCCGGAGCCGTCGGCGCCGTGAACACCATCGTCAATGACCACGGCCGCCTCAGCGGCGAGAATACCGACATCATCGGAATACTTGTAGCACTTAACAAGGCCGGTTTCCGGGCGGAAACCGGAAAAAAGATTCTGATCATGGGCTCGGGCGGAGCCGCCAGGGCCTGCGCCTATATTATGGGCAAGCAGGGCTGCCGCATCATCGTGGCCGCCCGCAACCCGCTGACCTCCACTAGGCTGGTGCGCGACCTCGGCTGCGAACTGATCAATCCGACACAGGCAGACATCTCCAAATATGATCTGATAGTCAATTCCACGCCGATCGGTATGTATGACGACAGCCCATACCCCGTTTCTCTGACCGGACTCTCTCCGCACCAGACCGTGCTGGATATGGTCTACGGCCACGAAACCTCGCTCACCCGGCTGGCCCATGATGTCGGAGCGCGCTGCGCATCCGGCGTCGACATGCTGGTCGCACAGGGTGCCGCCTCTTTCGAGCTGTGGACCGGCCGGGGCGGACTGGAGAGTGTGATGAAGGGGGCTCTGCAGTGACCGGTCTCGGCCGCTCCCACGGTGCGATCACTCTCATCAATGCGATGCCCTGCGGCATCGGCGCCACCGCTGGCATACAGCTCTTCACTGAGGCAACCTTCAACGCCGGCGGACGCAAGAAGACCGTGACCATCGGCAGCGACCCCGGCGAATGCCCAGACATGGCCCGCATCTGTGTCGCTGAGACTTACCAGTTCCTAGGCCTCATGGAACCGACAGGCTGGGAGCTTACAACGGAATCCAACATTCCCGTGTCCCGCGGCCTCAAGAGTTCGAGCTCAGCCTGCAATGCCATTATCCAGGCAGTGCTGGCTGAGGAGAATCAGGATCTCGATGAGATCGGCCTAATCCGTCTGGGCGTCCGTTGCGCCCGCCTAGCCAAAGTCACTGTCACGGGCTCCTTTGACGATGCCTGCGGCTGCCAGCTGGGCGGAATCGCTGTCACCGACAACCGCCGGGACGAGATCCTGGCCCGGGCCGATTTGGACCGCGACTACGATGTCGTGCTCTACATCCCGTCTCGGAAGATCCGCAAGACAGGTCTGCCGCTCGATGCACTTCATGCGCTCGCATCGCAGATCGAGCCCCTGGCTCGTGAAGCCGTGACCGACCCCTGGGGCACCATGACTGCCAACGGCCGTCTGGTCTCGGCCGCCTCACAGGTGGACAACTCCGTCGCTGAGATGGCGCTGTTGCACGGCGCCCTGGGCGCCGGCATGTCCGGCTCTGGACCGGCCGTCGCAATGGTTTTCCCCCTCGGAAAGGGCCAGCAGTTCATTGACGAGAGTGGCCTGACCGACACCATCCTCACTGCCACCAGGAGGGCTGGCACATGAGGATGACCTTCCGCGGAGGCGCACTGCACGGCAGCGTCACGCCGCCGCCATCCAAGAGCTACACTCATCGCGCCTTCTTCCTGGCAGCGCTGGCGAAGGGCCGTAGCACAGTCACCAATGCACTGCTCTCCGAAGACACCAAGGCCACGCTGGCTGCCGTCCGCGCGATGGGTGCGCAGATTGCTGTGGATATGGACACTGTCGTGATCGACGGCGGTGATCTGCGCGCTCCGGCCGGCGTCGTGAACACACTGAACTCAGGCACCACTATGCGCATCTTCACCGGCCTGGCCTCAATGTTCACCGTGCCGATCACCATAGATGGCGACGCCTCCCTGCGCAAACGGCCAATGCAGGATCTTCTGGCTGCTCTGAGTCAGACCGGGGTGCGGTGTACCTCCGCTGACGGTCGGCCGCCGGTTACCGTCTGCGGTCCAAACCATGGCGGCCGCATTGCCATCGACGGCGGCGTCAGCTCCCAGTTCATCACCTCCCTGCTACTGACCGCACCGATGCTAGCCGACGATTCAGAAATCGTCGTCACCGGACATCTGGTCTCAGCGCCGTATCTGGATGTCACACTCAGCATGATGCGGCTGTTCGGCGCGGAGGCCAATGCCGACGGCCAGACCTATCATGTGCGCGGCAGGACAGGCTACCAACCGCATGATTTTGGGGTCCCGACCGACTTTTCTTCGGCCGCATTCCCGTTGGCCGCCGGTGCCTTGGGCGGAAAGGTCACTGTCCGCGGGCTTGACCTCAACAATCCTCAGGGCGACCGTCACATCATTGACATTCTCCGCGATATGGGAGCACAAATCACCGTTTTCAGCGATACCGTCACTGCGGCCCGCGCAGAACTGCATCCAATGGACCTTGACATGGGAGCCATGCCTGACCTCTTCCCGATGGTCGCGATCCTCATGTGCGGTGCAAAAGGCCGGAGCCGCCTCTACGGAGCCCCCCAGCTACGCTTCAAGGAGAGCGATCGCATCGCTTCCACTGTCGCCATGGTACGGGCGCTGGGCGGCACAGCAGAGCCTACCGCCGACGGCTGTGTCATCGATGGCACCGGCCGGCTAACCGGCGGAGACGTCGTCACGCTCGGCGACCACCGTATCATGATGGCCGCCGCCGTCGCGTCCCTTATATGCTCGGGACCCGTGTCGGTGGACGATGCGGCCTGTTGTGCCGTCTCGTATCCGGCCTTCCCGGAACAGATGCGCGCACTCGGGCTGAAGGTGGATTGAGGAATGTACTGCCTGGGGAAGAAACTGAGATTCTCGCTGTTCGGTAAGAGCCATGGGCCCTGTGTCGGCGGCATCCTCGAAGGAGTGCCGGCTGGTATCATTATCGACCGGACCGCAGTCGCTCATGACATGGATCTACGGCGGCCGCATGCGGGCCTGGGCACCACCCGTCGGGAAACCGACCTGGTCGAGTTCGTGCAGGGCCTGCAAGGAGGCAAGACCGATGGGAACCCCCTTCTGTTCATCATCGCCAATGAGGACAAAGACGACAGTGCCTACCTGCCGTTTGCCGAGACTCCGCGGCCTGGCCACGCTGACTTACCTGCATTGATAAAGGATCCGCACTTTGATATCCGCGGTGGCGGCCAATTCTCCGGCCGGCTCACTGCACCGATCGTCGCTGCCGGCAACATTGCCAAGCAACTTATCACACCGGAAGGAATCAGCATCGCCGGCTTCACCCGCAGCATAGGGCCGGTGATGGACCTCTGCGCCCGGGACTTCTCTGCCGCCCGGGGCTCTGCGCACTTCACCACCCGGGCCTGTGACGGGGAGACTGATGCGCAGATGTCTGCCGCGGTACAAGCGGCTCGGCAGGACGGCGACAGCATTGGCGGCATCGTCGAATGCCAGGCCATCGGTCTGCCCATCGGTTTCGGCGGGACATGGTTCGAGGCCCTTGATGCCGAACTGGCGGCTGCCGTCTTCGGCATTCCTGCCTGCAAGGGCGTAGAGTTTGGCGATGGCTTTGCACTCAGCATGATGCGGGGCTCAGCCAGCAACGATGCCTACCGCTACCGTGATGGCCGCGTGGTCACCGAGAGCAACCACCTCGGCGGCATCGTCGGCGGTATGGCCGACGGAGCACCAGTCATTCTGCGGGCAGTCTTCAAGCCGACCCCGTCCATCAGTCGGTCGCAGGATACCGTGAATCTGTGCACCGGCGAGGACGCCACTCTGAAGATCAAGGGCCGGCATGATCCCTGCATCGTGCCACGGGCCGTGGCCGCCGTCGAAGCTGTCACCGCCCTGGTGATCGCCGACCAGATGTACAGGGGGTTCTGAATGACAGACATAGAGCAGATTCGGGCAGAGATTGCTGCCACCGACGAGCAGATTATGCAGCTGATCGGCCGGCGGCAAAAACTGGCCGAGCAGGTCGGTCGTTTCAAGGCCGAGCGCGACGAGGATGTCCGCAACCGTGAAGTCGAACAGAAGGTCATCGCGCGCTACCGTCGGCTGGCCACGGAGCAAAGTATCAGCGGCGATGATGCCGAACAGATCTGCCGTATCCTCATGCAGGAGGCAATCGAGTGCGAAGCCGCCATTCCGCGGGCAGCGGCCCATCCTCAGCGCATCGCCATAATCGGAGGCCAGGGCCACATGGGCCAATGGCTCGCCCGCTTCTTCGGCAGCGAGGGACACCAGGTCGATATCATCGATCCAGCTGCCGGAAACGGACTAACTTTAAATGATGCGTCGGCAGCCGATACTGTCGTCGTCTCTGTTCCCATATCGAAGGTCGACGGCGTACTGAACGAACTCGACCGGCTCTGTCCGGCCGAGACGCTGATCTTCGACATCACCTCGCTGAAGACCCCCTTCGTACCGACGCTACGGCGGTTGGCCGCCCATCGGCCGACTTGTTCGGTTCACCCGATGTTCGGACCGTCGGCCGCTTCGGTCTGCGATCGCAACATTCTTGTCTGCGATTGCGGCCATACTGCCGCCGTCCGCCAAGCTCAGGCGCTCTTCGACAACCACGGCGCCAACCTGAAGGTTATCCCGGTCGAGCAGCATGACGTCTACATGTCCTATGTGCTCGGCCTCAGCCATGCAATCAATATCGCATTCTTCACTGTATTAGACCGCAGCGGCATTCCGAGCTTGGAATTTGACACAGTCGCTTCCACCACCTATCGTAAGATGACGGACACGAACCGCTCGGTCGCGCTGGAGGATCCGTATCTATACTACGAGATCCAGCATCTGAATGCCAACCGCGATACAATTCTGGCCGAATTCAACCGCTCGGTCCAGGACGTGGTGCGTGCAGCCGCCGCAGATGACCCCGCCGCCTTCCTGGCACTGATGGATGCGGGTCGCTGTTATTTCACCGAGGGATGAGATGGATAACATACAGGCGCATAAAAGAGCAAAACAGATGATGACCCTGGCCATCGTCAGCGCAGTTATCCTGATTGCAACCAGTGCCATAACCGCGCTTAGTCTGGCCGATCGGAACAGCAGCACAGCGATGATCGTAGCCTTTATAATGATCTTGCCCGTGATTTCGACGGTGCTGAGCTTCGCGCTCACCGCCCATGACCTAAAGACCGCTGTGAATGAAGATGAAGCATATGTCACATTCCAGCGCGGAAAAATCTGCGGATTCCTGTTACTGACGATGTCACTTGTCGTTCTAGCGCTCATCGCGTTCTGCACGCATTGAGCCACGACCGAAGCCATTCGGTGTTCTGAGAATGATAGCAGAACCGTACGGCCCGGCGCAAACCCGGGCCGCAGGTCCGCTTATTCCAGATAGGCACCGTTTACGCCGTTAGTCACGAGCTTGCGGTACTTCTTCTGGACACCGATGACTGGCCGATCCACGATCTGCACCTTGGCCAGCCGATCCTTCAGCTCAGCATCCGTCAGACGAGCGTTTAGCTTGCGGTTCGGGATGTCGATATCGATGATGTCGCCGTCCTGCAGTGCTGCAATCGGGCCTTTCTCATAGGCCTCTGGCGAGACGTGGCCGATAGCGCCGCCGCGGGTGGCGCCAGAGAAGCGGCCGTCAGTAATCAGGGCGACGGTCTCACCCAGACCCATGCCCTGGATGATGCTGGTCGGGGCCAGCATCTCCGGCATCCCAGGGGCGCCCTTCGGGCCTTCGTAACGTATTACGACCACGTCGCCGGCTATGACCTTGCCACTTTTGATGGCGGCGGTGGCGTCGGCCTCGGAATCAAAGCATCTTGCCTTGCCGGTGAACTGCATCATCTTAGGTGAGACGGCTGCCTGCTTGATGACCGAGCCCATGGGCGCGATGTTTCCCTTCAGCACGGCGATGCCGCCTTGCTGATGATAGGGATTGCTGAGCGGGCGCAGTACCTCCTCATCCTCCACCTTGGCAGCCTTCGCAATCTCCAGGATGCTTTTGCCGTTGCAAGTGGGCGCATCTTCGAGATGATCTATCAGCCGATTCAGGATGGCTGACACGCCACCTGCCCGGTCCAGATCCTCGATGTGATACTTGCCGGCCGGCCGGAGACTGGTGATGTGCGAAACTTCGCGAGAGATGCGGTCGAACTCATCGAGACTGACCGGGCAGCCGAACTCCTTCGAGATGGCCGGCAGGTGCAGAGCCGTGTTGGTAGAGCCACCGATGGCCATATCGACACAGATGGCATTGTGGAACGAGTGAATGTTCACTATGTCGCGGGGCCTGATGCCTTTCTTCGCGAGCTCGACAATGCGCCGACCAGTCTCCTCGGCGATCTTAAGCTTGCGTGGATCGACTGCCAGACAGGTGCCGCAACCGGTTATCGACATACCAAGGGTCTCGGTGAGACAAGCCATGGTATTAGCGGTGAAGAGACCGGAGCAGCTGCCAGCACCTGGACAGGCTGCACATTCGACCTCCTTCAATTCGGCCTCGGAGGCCTTGCCTACTTGGACCTGACCGATGGTCTCATAGACCGTCTGGAAGTCGATTGACTGACCGTTCAGCTTACCGGCAGCCATCGCGCCTCCTGTAAGCATGATCGCAGGGACGTTCATGCGCCCGGCAGCCATCAGCATGCCCGGTGTGATCTTATCGCAGTTGGTGACTCCGACCCAGCCGTCGAACGCATGGCCCTCTACCATGACCTCGCAGCAGTCGGAGATCACCTCACGGGAGATGAGCGAGTAGCGCATGCCTTTGTGGCCCATGGCAATGCCGTCACAGACAGCTGGAACGCCGAAGACGAACGGAACACCGCCCGCGGCGGTGATACCCCTCTTCACGGCTTCAGTGAGCTGGTTCAGGCCGATGTGGCCGGGGACGATCTCGTTCCAGGAGTCGGCGATACCGATGAACGGTTTGTCGAAGTCCGCATCCTGCAGGCCGTCGGCCCGGAGCAGACTCCGGGCGGGAGCGGCATCGATACCTTTCCTGATGACCTCACTTCTCATTTCAATCACAGATGCCTACGGCATGAACGCATCTGTTTAATAATTGTCGCGTCGGCCAGCGGAAATGCGGATAGTAGACGGGAAAAGAACCGTAAAAAATCAATCCCGGCGGGGGCTGACCCCCGCAGATTCAGGCTGTTAGCCAGAAAAATATTTTTTGATTCAGGAGCTACGGAGGACGATCTCGATGTTGACGCCATCGGGAACCTGAATCCTCATAAGCTGCCTGAGAGCGCGCTCGTCCGCATCGAGGTCGATAAGCCTCTTGTGGATCCGCATCTCCCATCTGTCGTAGGTTTCGCTGCCTTCTCCGTCGGGGCTCTTCCTGCAGGGAACCCTGAGTTTCTTCGTGGGCAGTGGAACCGGACCGCGGATGGCAACGCCAGTCCGCTGAGAGATGCCTTTGATCTGGTTGCAGACGTTGTCAACCAAGGCAGGGTCCGTGCCGCTGAGAGAGATTCTTGCACGTTGTGACATTGAGCGACCTTCTGGTGTGATACGGAGGAGGGGACGAGCCCCTCACTCCGCATCGGGGTTTCAGGCGCCAGCGCTGGAAGTGGCGTCCTTCGCAGCAACAGCCTTCTCGACCGACATGCACATGCCGGCCGCGACAGTCTGACCCATGTCACGGATAGCGAATCTGCCCAATGGTGGGAAGTCCTTTGCCGTCTCGACGACGAAGGGCTTGGTCGGCACGATCTTGACAACCGCGATGTCACCGTTCTTGATGAAGTCCGGGTGCTCAGCCTTGTGAGTGCCGGTCTTGGGGTCGACAGTGTACATTATTTCCTCGATCTTGCACGCGACCTGTGCGGTGTGGCAGTGGAAGACCGGGGTGTAGCCGACAGTCATGACGGACGGACAGTTCAGCACGACAATCTGAGCTACGAAGCTCTTGGCGACGGACGGCGGGTTGTCGACCGGGCCGGCAACGTCGCCCCTCTTGATGTCGTTCTTCGCGACCCCACGGACGTTGAAGCCGACGTTGTCACCAGGGACTGCCTGAGGCAGAGACTCGTGATGCTCCTCGATGGATTTGACCTCTCCCTTGACGTGGGAAGGCTCGAAGACGACAGACATGTTGGGCTTCAGAATACCGGTCTCGACACGGCCGACCGGAACGGTGCCGACACCGGTGATGGTGTAGACGTCCTGGATCGGGAGGCGGAGAGGCTTTTCGGTGTGCTTCTCGGGGACCTTCAGGGTGTCGAGAGCGCCGAACAGGGTCGGGCCGCTGTACCAGGGGGTGTTGGCGGACTTGACCTTGATGTTGTCTCCGCAGTAGGCGGATACCGGGATGAACGGGATCTTGGTCGCGTCTACGCCGACCATCTTGAGCAGCTTGCTCATGGCCTCGACAGTCTCCTTGTACTTGCCCTCATCGTATTTCACGGCGTCCATCTTGTTGACGGCGACGATGATCTGCTTTACACCGAGGGTGGTAGCCAGGAATACGTGCTCCTTAGTCTGAGCCTGCGGACCCTCGATAGCGGAGCAGACGATTACGGCGGCGTCAGCCTGAGAGGTACCTGTGATCATATTCTTGACGAAGTCCCGGTGGCCGGGCGCGTCAATGACGGTGAAGTAGTATTTGTCAGTCAGGAATTTCTTGTGCGCCACATCGATGGTGACACCTCTCTCCCGCTCCTCCTTCAGGCCATCCATGACCCAGGCGAAGTAGAAGGATCCCTTTCCTTTCTCCTCAGCTTCTTTCTTGTACTTCTCGATCAGGTGGGGGTCGATGGCGCCAGACTCCAGCAGGATCCTGCCGGTGAGGGTGGACTTTCCGTGGTCGACATGCCCGATGATGACGAGGTTCATGTGCTCTTTCTCTGCCATGTGTCTTGTCTCCTTGGACTTGTATGATACTTTACAGTATCTCTTGGGTTTCAGCGATAAGGGTGTTTATATTTAAAGGTTTTAGACGGCGTCCCTTCCGGGTCAAAGACCCGAATAGTATCCGGCGTCGTACGGCTGCGGGCTCAGACCCTTCCTGGTCCTGATCTCGGTGACGACCTTCGCCTGGAGATCGGGCAGCATAGGCTCGAAGCCAGCATTCTCCGTGGACCACAGAGCGCGACCCTGAGTCGCACCGCGGATATCGGAGGTGAATCCGAACATATCGGCGACCGGACACTTCGCGCTCACCGTAGCGTCCACGCCTTCCTGGCCCATCTCGAGGATGGTACCGCGGCGCTGGGTGATCAGACTGATGATGGCGCCCATGAAGTCCGGTGGGACATTGATGAAGACGTGCGTCATCGGCTCGAGCATCGCCCGGCCGGCCAGGCACATCGCACCGTAGATACCGTCGCGGACAGCCGGAATGATCTGAGCCGGCCCTCTGTGGATGGTATCCTCGTGGAGCTTCGCGTCGACAAGCATGACCTTCAGTCCGGAGACCTTCTCCTGAGCCAGCGGGCCCTTGGTCATAGCCTCGTCGAAGGAATCCTGCACAAGCTCCATTGTCTCATGAAGATACTGGATGCCTTTGGTCGTGTCGATCAGGACGTTATCGTTCTTGAACTTCACGACGCCCTTCGCCTGCAGAACATCGGTCATGCCGAGGTCCTGCAGCTGTTTAGCCAGCGCCTTGGGGTCCTTGATCTTCGCATCGGGATCTATGTCACCGTTGTGGATGGCCTTGACGATGCCCTCCTCCAGCGGCTCAACGACAAACGTGAACTTGTTGTGCTTGTTGGGCGAGCGGCCCTCGAAGCCCTGGGCATTGCGGCCCTTCACGCACTCGCGGTACACGACAATTGGCGGGGACGAGATGATCGGAACACCCTGCTCGTTGACAATCCGGAACTCGGTGATCTCCAGGTGAAGCTCGCCCATACCGGATATCAGGTGCTCTCCGGTCTCCTGGTTGATCTCGATGCTCAGAGACGGGTCGGCCTTGCCGATGGTCCGTAGCACCTCGACCAGCTTCGGCAGGTCCTTGGTGTCCTTGGCCTCGATGGCTTTGGTGACGACCGGCTCAGAGTAGTGCGACATCTTCTCGAACGGCTCCATGTCAGGCAGCGACGAAACGGTCGAACCGGCTATGGCGTCGCGGAGACCCGTGACGGCCACGATGTTTCCGGCCATGGCATCTTCGATCGGGATTCTGTCCGCACCGACCATCAGGGCAACGGTCTGCACGCGCTGAGGAGCGGCAACGCCGCTGATGTAAAGGGTCTGACCCTTCAGCAGGGTGCCGGAGAAGAGACGGCCGACAGCGACCTCGCCGGCATGCTTATCCATGATGATCTTGGTAACCATCATGACGACATCGCCGCTCGCGTCGCAGTCCAGAAGCTCTTTGCCGACCTTGCTTGTCAGGTCACCCTTCCAGATGATCGGGATACGAACCTTCTGAGCGAGAGTCGGAGGCTGGATATGCTTCACGGCCATCTCCAGCGCAACCTCGTGCAGCGGGCTCTTCTTTGCAAGGATCTTCTGGCCGCCTTCCTGGTGGCAGTAGTCGAAGATATCCTGGAAAGTGATTCCGCTCTTCTTCATGAACGGAGCCGAAATGGCCCAGTTGTTGTAAGCGGATCCGAAGGCAACGGTACCGTCCTGGATGCTGACCTGCCACTCCTTGTTGAGCGGAGCCGGTAGGTTGGCCTTCAGTTTCTCGTTGACAGCCGAGATCAGTTTGGAGAAGCGATCTATCATCATCTCCTTAGTGACCTGCTGCTCGACGATCATCCGGTCCACCTTGTTGATGAACAGCATCGGCTTAACGCGCTCCTTGAGCGCCTGCCGGATGACGGTCTCGGTCTGAGGCATGATGCCCTCGACCGCGCAGACCAGAATGAAGACACCATCAAGGGCACGCATGGCCCTGGTGACGTCGCCGCCGAAATCTACGTGACCCGGAGTGTCGATCAGGTTGATGAGGTAGGACTTGCCCTCGTAGTGGTGCACCATCGATGCGGCTGCCGCATTGATAGTGATACCCCTCGCCGCCTCCTGCTGATCATAGTCCAGCACGCACTGCTTGCCAGCAAGCTCTTCCGACATCATGCCGGCGCCAGCAATCAGGTTGTCCGAGAAGGTGGTCTTTCCGTGGTCGATATGCGCAGCGGTACCGATGTTCCGAACGAACTCCGGGTTCTTCATGATCTCCGTTGCGTACTTGACATTGTCTTCTTTACGTCCCATACTCATCACCTAATCGTTATGTGCTCCTTCATCTCGCCGACTGAGCGACCCTCTCGGACTCCTCTTTCTTCGCAACCGAGAACGACGTCATGTCGCCTCTGGCTGCCAGCATGATCTCATCGGCGAGGCAGTCTTCGATGGCTTTCTTGTTCTTCGACGAGGCCGCGACCACGCCGGTGCTCAGGTTCCGCAGGGCGATATCGAGCCGCCGCTGCGGAGAGATGTCTACGGCCTTCGGGACGGAAATACCGCCGAACTGTAGCCGGGTGACTTCTTCGCGCGGAGCAGCGTTCTGCAGGCACTCTACGAGCACCTGAATTGGGTTCTGCTTGGTCTTCGACGCAATGATGTCGAAAGCCTTGGAAACAGTCCGATAGGCCTTCAGTTTCTTACCGGTGTACTTCTCGGTGCGCATGATGTTGTTAATCAGGCGCTCGACGATGCTCAGGTTCGACTTGCCGAACCAGCGACCGGCATGCTTGCCGCCAGAGTGCGGGACGCTGGTGGAATTGAGGTCGATATACTTAGCCAGACCGGCATCCTCGATGACGATCTCACTCGTGTCGTATTTCCCGAAAACGAGGGCTTTGGGGGTCTCGATCTTGGGCTTCGCGGCGACTGCCGCGTCTGCCGGGGCCGCCTGAGCCTCAGCCTGAACTGCTACTACTTCGTCTGCCATGTCAGTCACCTTCATCTCGCCGGTTTCTGGACGCGGCCCCGAACCATCTCGTCCAGGGAAACGTTGTTGACCTTGATGACCTTGTAACGGACACCAGGAATGTCACCGTAGGACCTTCCCATACGGCCGCCGATACCCTCGACGAGGACTTCGTCGTGCTCATCGATGAAGTTGATGGCGCCGTCGCCGACCGCGAACGCGGTAATCTGCCGGCCGTTCTTGATCAACTGGACTTTGATGCATTTCCGGATGGCGGAGTTAGGCTGCTTAGCCTCGATACCAACCTTCTCCAGGACGATCCCGCGGGCTTGCGCGGAACCCTCAAGCGGGTCAGATTTCTCGCGCAGCTGCAGCACCCTTCTCTTGTAATACCTGTCAAGCCAACGGAACTTCTGTCTGTCGGCTTTCATCTTCCTTGCCGTGTTTAGACCATTTGCCATTTTTCCACCTCATGCGGACCTTTTCTGGTCAGCAATCGATGCCCTTGCACCGCCCTTTCCCCCTCTTTGAGAGGGCTAGACGTGGCTATGCTGAGTCTCGCTATTCACGGATGGTATATAACACTTTACTACATTGAAGAACCGCGGTCAGAAAATAATCAATTGATTTCGTAGCATCCTACGACGCCCACCGATTCATTGCCAGCAGTGCTGATTGAGGATTAATTACAAATGTTTATTAACTTTCCTTTCATAGAGAGGTTTCCGTTGATTTAATGAAGTTGATCTTCGTCAGCGGGGGAGTAATCTCAGGACTGGGGAAGGGGATCACAGCCTCTTCCATCGGTTGTCTGCTTAAGGCGCGCGGCCTCAGCGTCACTTCGGTCAAAATCGATCCATATCTCAACATCGATGCCGGCACCATGAATCCGTTCGAACACGGTGAGGTCTATGTCCTGGATGACGGTGGCGAAGTAGACCTCGACCTCGGCAACTACGAGCGCTTCATGGATCTGCACCTGAGCCGGGACAACAACATAACCACCGGCAAGGTCTACAAGACGGTCATCGAGAATGAACGCCGTGGCGAATACCTCGGCAAGACTGTTCAGATCATCCCTCACATAACCAATGAGATCAAGCGGCGGATTATGGCCGTTGCCCGTAACTCAGGCGCCGATGTGACTATCGTCGAACTCGGCGGCACCGTCGGCGACATGGAGTCCATGCCGTTCCTGGAGGCCGCCCGCCAACTCGGCCGCGACCTGGGCAAGGATGAGAACGTCCTCTACATTCACACAACACTGATCCCTATCATGGGCTCCGTCGGCGAAGAGAAGAGCAAGCCGACCCAGCATTCTGTCCATGAGCTGATGGGCATGGGCATCCGCCCTGACATGATCGTCGGTCGCTGCTCCCGCGAGCTCAGTACCGAGGCCCGGGCGAAGATTGCCATGTTCTGTGACGTCGACGAAAAAGCCGTGATCTCCTGCCCTGACGCGCAGTCAATTTACGAGGTCCCGCTGATCCTCGAGCGCCAGGGTGTCGCTGACTACATCATTGACCGGCTCAAGCTCGGTCCGATGACCACTCGCCGCAATATGGCCGACTGGGAACGGTTCCTGAACAACATCCTCAACCCTAAGCAGCATATCACGGTCGCGCTTGTCGGCAAGTACACCTCGCTCTCAGACTCCTATCTAAGCCAGCTTGAGGCTCTCACCCACGCCGGAGCCGCCCGCAGCTGCAAGGTCAAGGTCAAGTTTGTTGACAGCGATGACCTGCTCCATGCCGATCCGGCCAGCATCCTGGATGACGTGGACGGCGTCCTTGTACCTGGCGGCTTCGGCATCCGGGGCGTTGAAGGCAAGATTGCTGCGGCACAATACGCCCGCGAGCATCAGATACCATACCTGGGAGTCTGTCTCGGCTTCCAGATCGCGACCATCGAGATTGCCAGACACGTTCTCGGTCTCGGCGCAGCTGACAGCACTGAATTCTCACCGGAGACTCCCGATCCGGTTATCTTTATCATGCCAGAGCAGGAGGGCATCACCGAGATGGGCGGCACCATGCGCCTCGGTTCCCAGCCGGTCAAGCTGGTCAAGAATTCCAAGGCCGCCGAGCTCTACGGCACCGTCGACATTGCCGAGCGCCACCGCCACCGGTATGAAGTCAACCCTGCATACATCGAGCGGCTGGAACAGGCCGGCTGGCAATTCACCGGCCGGTCTCTGGATGGGACCAAGATGGAAGTCGGCGAATTGAGGGGGCACCCGTATTTCGTCGCCTCACAGTTCCACCCTGAGTTCAAGTCGCGGCCGGGCCGGGCCTCACCGCTGCATCAAGGGCTCGTGGATGCAGCCATCCGTCACCACCAGGACAAACACTGAAACTTCTTGGCGCGCCTGCAGAGCCTTTGTTATGCGGGCACGCGCGAACATATATAAGGAGGCCTGAGATAGGCATTTCCATACAGAGGCGACCGAAATGGAAGAAAACGATTACATGGCGATGCTGGACCGCGCAAAGGAACAGCTGCCCGAGACCATCGAGCAACATGAGAGGTTCGAGCTCCCCGAACTGGACATTATTCAGGAAGGGAAGATCACCATCTTCAAAAACTTCATCGATGTCACCGACAAGCTCCGTCGGGACCCGCAGCACCTGCTGCAGTATCTCCTGAAAGAACTCGGCACCCCGGGCAACATCGATGGCCGCCGCGTCGTATTCAAGGCGAAGTTGAACCCGATGCATATCAACGAGAAGGTCAAGGATTACACCGAGACCTATGTCATCTGCTCCGAGTGCGGCCGCCCAGATACTCATCTCGAGAAAGATGACCGCACTCTCATCCTAGTGTGCGAAGCCTGCGGCGCCCGCCGGCCGATCATGGTCCGCAAGGCCGCTCGGCCAGAGGAGACCTCAACCCTCCATGTGGGCGACATCATCGAGGTTTCCATCAATGACGTCGGCAAGAAAGGCGACGGCGTAGGCAAGTACCTCAATTACCTGGTCATCGTACCCGGTACCTCCCGCGGCACCCGCGTCAACGTGAAAATCACCAACATTTCCGCGAAGACTGCGTTTGGCCAGGCCACTCCTGAGGCCGTCAACCACTGAGTGGCCATGAAGTACTGCGTCGAATCCTACGGCTGCACAATGAACTACGGCGAGGGCGAGGAGCTCGCGGAGCGTCTTGATGCCCTCGGCTACACCCGTGCCGCATCCGCTGCCGAAGCAGATCTGGTTGTGCTCAATACCTGCACTGTGGTTGATACCACCGAAAAACGGATGATCCGCCGGATGAACGAACTGAAGTCCGCCGGCAAAGAGGTGATTGTCACCGGCTGCATGGCCAAGGTGCAGGCCGGACGCGTGCTTGTCCGTCTACCAGGTGCACTGGTTATTCCGCCCGAGAACTACGGGACGTTCTCCAGACAGGTCGCTTAGCAGTACGGCTGTGGCGATCCGGCGCTTCCCAGACCCAGCCCGGTCTCAGCGATTATCCCGATCGCCCAGGGCTGTCGCGGCAACTGCGCCTATTGTATCACCCGCTTCGCCAGGGGAACTCTCCGCAGCTATCCCGCTACTGAGTTGAAAGCACGGTTCGATCGCCTGATCGACGGCGGTACGAAGGAGATCATGCTCACTGCACAGGACACTGGCTGCTACGGCCGCGACCTGGACACCGACCTGGGCGCACTGATGCGCTTGCTCCTGACGAAAGAAGGCGACTACCGCGTCCGCATCGGCATGATGAACCCCAACAGCCTCCGCCCAGTGCTGAACAGCGTTCTTGAAGCCTTCGCCGACCCGCGGGTCTACCGCTTCCTGCACCTGCCGGTACAGAGCGGGAGCGACCGGGTACTGACTGCGATGAGCCGGCACTACCGCGCCCAAGACTTCTACGATTTGGTGACAGCGATTCGCACCCGCTATCCGGACATGAGCATTGCCACCGACCTGATTGCAGGCTTCCCCGGCGAGACCTGCCAGGACCAGCAGGCCAGCGTTGATCTCATACGTCGGCTCCGCGCCGATACGGTAAATATCACCCGCTTTTCCGCCAGGCCAGGTACACCTGCATTCGCTCTGCCTCAGCTTAATGGCCGCATTCTGAAGGACCGTTCCACCGAGCTGACGGCTGCAAAGAACGACACCGAAGCCTCTGTTAACGCTGGGCTGATCGGAAAGCAATTCCGGGCCTTAGTAACCGAGACGGGAGAACCGGGCTCGGTCATAGTGCGGACCGACAACTACCGGCCGATCGCCCTGCCTGGCAGTCTGCAGCTCGGAACCTTCGTCGAGGTCGAGGTCACTGGTTGCCGCGCAACATATCTGATCGGGAAGCTTATCGACCGACCAATCGAAACTTTATAATGGGTGTCGGCAATAGTCCTCCTGCAGTCCCGTAGTGTAGTGGTCAATCATGCTGGCCCTTGGAGCCGGTGACTCCGGTCCGAATCCGGACGGGACTACCAATCATTTGTATTTCGATGATAAATTATAGCATGGGCGCGATGACATCCTAATGATCGGGTACTTCAAAACATCCAACGGAGTCATCGGCCGTGCCGATGCACCCGGCCCGAAAACATGGATTCGGCTGGCTGCTCCTACAGATGAAGAGATTCGTCTGCAGGCGGCAAGCATGGGCATCGAACCGCATCGCTTATCCGCCCCGCTGGATCGGGAGGAGACGTCCCGTTGGGAATCTGATGATACGGGCACCTACCTTATTGTAGATGTACCGTACCGCGCCTCCGACGGCTCCTTCGACACGCTGCCGCTGGAGTTGATTGCCACCCACGACCGCATCATCAGCGTTTCCGGTATCCAGACCGAGGTGTCGGAGCACTTCATCGCACAGAGCGCACTGACCCACAACATCGACATCTCCGATCAGGCAGGTTTCATTCTCCGTTTCATGTACGCCGTTTCGAAGGAGTATCAACAGGATCTGAAGGAGATCGATCAACGCCGGCGGGAGGCCGAGAAGAAGGTCTACCGCGGCATCTATGATACTGATCTGGTATCGTTGCATCGGCTTGAGACCAGCCTCGTATACTTCATCACCTCGCTAAAGGGCTGCAACGTTGTCCTGGACATGATGAAACGCTATGCCGACGAGGTTATGGACCGGGCCCACAAGGATCTGCTCCGCGACGTAATGGTGGAGAACCAGCAGAACATCGAGATGGCAACGGTCTATCAGGCCATCATGGACAGCACCCGGGAACTCTTCTCGTCGCTGATGAACAACAAATTGAACGATGTCATGCGGTGGCTCACCGCTGTGACCATCATCATGTCAATCCCGATGATCGTCAGCGGAATCTACGGCATGAACGTCCCGATACCTGGACAGACAAGCGAGTTTGCGTTCGTAATCCTGGTTAGCGGCATCGGCCTTGTCTGTGCCTGCGCTGCATTGTGGTTGAAACGCCGGAAGCTCTTCTGAGTTGAGCTGTTTTTTTTGTTCGATGCTAAAGCCGACTGATAAAGGATACTCTTGATCAACGGAAACGCAACAACATGCCGATGATGCGTATCGACCAATCGAGATTAGAGAGACCGAAACAAAACTGCAACTGAAAACATAAGCAGATGATAATGAATAAATAAAAAACGGATGGAAATGGCGTTCGATGCTACGTTTAGTGCGTGGTAAGCTACCGAGGAATTGCCGAGAAAACCTTGACGATTTTCCTTGCAATTATGCGCTTATTTTGTGAGGGTAGGGCTTTTGAAGGCCCTACCCTGCTTAGGAGGTGATCCATCTGCAGGTTCCCCTACAGATACCTTGTTACGACTTAACCTTCCTTGCTGAATCTCAGCTCGAATACCCCAAAAAGGGCAGCCTCACTGAAACCCGACTCGGATGGTTTGACGGGCGGTGTGTGCAAGGAGCAGGGGCATATTCACCGCGAGTTTTTGATTCGCGATTACTACGGAATCCAGCTTCGTGAGGGTGAGTTACAACCCTCAGTCCGAACTACGGACGGGTTTCGAGATTACCTTCACCTCTCGGTGTCGGAACTCATTGTCCCGCCCTTTGTAGCGCGCGTGTAGCCCAAGAGATTCAGGGCATACTGACCTACCGTTGACCTCTCCTTCCTCTGACTTAGCGCCAGCGGTCCCGATAATGTGCTTTCGATCCGGAGATCGAGGTAGCAATTATAAGTGAGGGTCTTGTTCGTTATCTCACTTAAGAGAACGCTTTACAGTACGAACTGACGATGGCCATGCACCACTTCTCTAAGAATCAGGCAAAGTCATTAGCCTGGCCTTCATGTGATAGTCTCCCTTGGTGAGTTTTCCGGTGTTGAATCCAATTAAACCGCACGCTCCTCCCGTTGCGGTGCTCCCCCGCCAATTCCTTTAAGTTTCATCCTTGCGGACGTACTCCCCAAGTAGCAGACTTAACAACTTCTCTCCGGCACTGAATGCCCCCGAAGGGCCTCCAACACCAAGTCTGCAGCGTTTACACCCTAGACTACCGGGGTATCTAATCCCGTTTGCGACCTAGGGCTTCGTCCCTCACCGTCGGATTCGTTCTAGTAAGACGCCTTCGCCACCGGTGGTCCTCCAAGGATTACAGGATTTTACCCCTACCCCTGAAGTACCTCTTACCTCTCCCGATCCCAAGTCTAACAGTCTCCTCGGAATTCGGAAAGTTGAGCTTCCCGATTTACCCAAGGATTTATCAGACCGGCTACGAACGTTTTAGACTCAATAAAATCGACCACCACTCGGGCTGCGGGTATTACCGCGGCGGCTGGCACCCGTCTTACCCAGCCCTTATTCCTCCAGTTATCTACGCTGAAGAAAAGCTAACTCAAAAAGAGCTAGCACTAGGAATTCCCTCATCGGGCTTGCGCCCATTGTGAAGTTTTCGCGACTGCTGCGCCCCGTAGGGCCTGGATTCGTGTCTCAGAATCCAACTCTGGGCTCCCTCTCTCAAGGCCCATACCCGTAATCGGCTAGGGGGTACATTACACCCACTACTGCCTGATAGGCCACAGACCGATCCTTAAGCGCCGGAACTTTGAACCACAGGTCATTCCAGATCCCATGGTCTATGGGGTATTATCCTCAGTTTCCCGAGATTATCCCCCACTTAAGGGCACGTTATCCATGTGTTACTGAGCAGTCCGCCGAGACCATAACGTCTCTCGACTCGCATGTCTTAATCGAATTCCTATAGCGGTGGCCGCCGGCAGGATCAACCGGAGTCAAATCTTATTGACTGTAACGTCATTTAGATGATGAAACTGAAACTGGCAGTTTACCACGTTTCACCTATTGTCCCGTGACAGCACACTACATTTCTGAATGTCTGTTTCACGAGACATTCGTAGCATCGAACGTCAGAACTCAAGAGTGCACGCTACCGAGTAGTAGCGGAGATCTTGGCTCTCCATCATTGCCGGTACAGGTTCTGTACCCGCGCACTTCCCCTGTATTCAGGGGAAGTATATAACCCTTTTCATCCGGGATGTTTTTCACATACCAGACGGACGGTGCAGTGTCACCGCAACCCTCAGAGAGGGCCGCTGCGATTGCATCTTCTAAATCCCCTCATTCCTAGGGAGTATTTAATACTTCCGAGGACGGGATTTTTTCGCTCTGTTTCTACGGAGCTGAATCCTCCTTATCCGTGACTTGTATTAGAATATTTGGGCAGACAGCCGCTTGATCCACCAGCAGAACTAGTGAATCGCTCGAAAATCCAATGACGACTCCTAACGGATAGAATGGATGAAGTAAACAGAAAATCAGAATAAGTGAAATTGGCGTGGAGGGAGGTACACCGAACCAGATACTATCCAGCATCAGAGAATTGAGCCGTCAATTCACCACTTCCGGGACTTGATGATGTTGGACGCATCGAGGACAGACTCCTTCGAAGCAATCCGGGCATAGTAGATCTCGGTCGTCTTCGTCGTCGAGTGGCCCATGTTCCGGGAAACTTCCTCAATCGGAACATGGGAATCCTTGAGATACTGCCCGTAGGAACGGCGGCACATACGCCCGGTGAACGAAAACTCGACCTCCTCCTCGACCAATCCCCGAATCTGGCGGAGGGTCTTGTCTGTGAGCAGCTCACCGGACGAAAGCGAGAAGAACAGATACGGCGAGACCAGCCGATGATCGAGAAGATAAGCTTCACGCGCAGCCAGATAGCGGACGAGCGGCGGCACGAACTGCTGGATGAGTGCAGCGTATCTTTCGCGGCCGTAGCTGTCCTGACCTTTCACATGGTCGAGAAGGATGGCCGGAGAATCGCCTTCGAGGGAAAGGTTGGAAGACTTCGAATACTGAATCTCGACCGTCCGGAGGCCGCCGCCCAACGAGAGCGCGACCAGCGCATAGGCCCGAAGGCGCGAGAAGTCGCCGTCCGGCACGGCGGCGGCCCGGTCGCGAATGACCGCCATTTGGTCGAGCGTAAAGACCGAAAGCCGCACATGATGGTTCCGGGAACGCGAAGCCGGGAACATGAAGCGGAAGTCCTCGACACAGCGATTCCGGAAGAAACGGCAGAGGCAGTTCAGATCGTTGAGGTCATGGTCGATGGAAATGTTGGTAATATTCTTACCTTTAAGAAAAATATAATAAACCTGAACGTCGCCGGGAGAGAGCGTCTTCGGATTAGCCGAATGAATCTTTCCTTCCCGGAACAAGGCTGTGAGCTCCCGTTCCATCCGGTTGAAGCGTCTCGCTGTCACCGCAATCGTCGATTGGGCGTAAGCTTCCGCTGAAGCACGAAGATAAGCTTCGACACAGGAACGGAACGGGAACCGAGCCATGCTTCACCAAGAGATATTGAGCAGGTCTTTCAGCTGTGTTTCACCATCAGCGAGGGCCTTACAAAGTTGGTCAAGCAGAGCGGCCTCGGTCGGCAGGAACGATTCAACGGGAGCAGATTCCAAGAAGGCCAAGACGTGATGAAGCTGGAAAAGGCGATAAGTGGCGTTATCCAGCGAACAGGCCTCGCACTCTTCTAGCCCATGCAGCTTGTCAGAAACCGCCCGAAGGGGAGCAGCAAGGTCGCAATCGGGGCAGGACGACTTATCGACATGAACAGAATGGTCAGTCATTGGCATCATCAAGATTGAAGCTTTTGGCAACCAGACTAAACCAATGCTGGGCCTCATCGCGAACATGGTCGAGCGCAGCAGAAAATTCCATGCTCGGCTGGAGATCGTCATAGTCCACCGAATCGAGGAAGACGAGGATCCGGCGAAGTTCGGCGAATTGGAAAAGACGATTGTCCAAACAGCACGTTTCGTATTCGTCAAGCTCGCACAGCTTCTTCGTGAGCGAAAGGCTCGGAGGGCAACAGGTATCTTCAGGAATGTTCTTTTTCACAATTTCCGCTTGATTACCAATTTCAATAGGTTCCATAGGTAATGATAATAGGTAATACCTATTAAATAAATTCCATCCCTTGATTACCTACAATGGTGGAAATATATCTCGGAAAAGCGAAAGTGGATCAATATCGCCGGACAAGCTTAATCAAAGTGGCATTTGACCGGATGGGAATGAAGAACAACGGAGAGATTCAGTTCTTCTATAAAGACGGAGAAATCATCATCAGAAAAGCCAATTCGGAACCCGTCCAGATGTACAACGACGATGAAAAAAAGATGATCATGGAAAAGGACGACATATACCGGGAAATCGTCAAGAACTCGATAATGACCGAGAAGAAATTCAAAGAGATGCTGAAAAACGGCGAAGACGTTTCAGAATACGAAGGTATATTCAGACCGTGGTATCGGCCATCAGAGAGAAGATTCATAGAATTCGAAGAAATGACCGAAAAAGAGAAAAAGGAAGCCATCGCAGAAGAACAAGACGCAAAAGAAGGCGATAAAGAACAGGAAAAGAAACTACAAAAATTACTTGATGAAGTCGACGAAGAATATCAGAAACGCAAGAAAGACGAGAAGACCGATTGAAATTCGGATTGAGACCGGGCCGTTGGCCTCGGTCTCAATCTGTATTTCATGCCCTCGAAACGGCAACTCATTATTTCACGCGAAATACAGTCAGCGTCTTTGATTTTCAAATCTTTTGTACTAGTTGATTTATATAGTTTTAAATACCCACGACTTGATAAAAGTAGTGAGGTGTTTGAATGCCTTCTCAATTATCTTTTTCGAATGTAAATAAGGTAGAGATTTTTGGCTCTCGTTGTGATTTTTATCAGAAGAGTTCGAAGTCGAATGATGTGTGGTTACATTCACATTTTGATGGGAATTCGAGTTTTGGAATTCCCAGAAATTCTACAGTTGATCTTTCTTCTATTAAACCAATCCCTCTTGAAACTTCGGAAAACGTTAAAAAAGCAATCAATACAGCAGTTAAGGAAAAACTGACCATTGTTTTGTATCCACTCAATGATTGTATTGGATGGAGTGTCTTTTCTGTTAATGGAAAATATTATGTTTCTAATAAAGAAACTAAAACATTCGACACTCCGTGGGTGTGGGATTCTTCTTTTAAATCCGCTGATTCCGTTTAAAACTCAATTTTGACCGAACTTTTTCCGGGAAGTATTCCCCGGTTTTTATTTCACGCAAAATACTTTCACTTTTTTCAGTTAGACTATTTCCGGGGAAATAGGTCAAACTTCGACGAAACCAGAAGAAACGGCGAAAGCCTGGGCTTCTTCGATTCCGGAGAAGCCGCCGCGCAGGTAGAACCAAGGCGAGAATTCGAGCTTCAAATCCTCGATGCTCCGACGCAAACGCTCGATCGCGGCGCAAACTTCCCAATAACGAGACGCTTCCGGGAGGAATTTCAGCACGCCGAGGCCGCCTTTCGCATCAATCACCGCGAGAAGGCGGTCTCTTTCCCTTATGTTCTGTTTTAACTCCTTACGATCCGTATCAAGTAGGTTAAGCTGTTCGTCCAACACCCCCAGACGCTGGCGGAAGGCCGGAGAAACCACGTCATTGAGATGATGCAGGGCCTGATTCCGGTGAGTGTTGAAGCAGGTGAGCTGTTCAGGAGAGAGCTCGGAGACCGAGGCGACCGAGGAATCCACGGATTTCTGGATGTACTTGAAGACATAGGCGAAGCCTTCCTTCCCGACGATGGGCGAGACCTTGCAGTAGGAACCGGCAATCCTTTCCCACGCTTCCTGAATCTTATCGACCATCTTCCGGTCAGTCGCACCGCCGCCGAGCAGCCAGGTCTTCCCGTAGCGATGGGCAAGCACCGGGTGATCGAGCAGGACAATCATGTGAGGGGCCGGGTAATCGTCCCGGCAGCCTTCCTTCACCGTACAGGAACCATAGGTCGAACCGACGATGCGTGAGAGCTCGACCTTAAATTGATTGAGCAGCGACTTCGAGCCTTTCAGAGCTTCCCAAGCATCCCAAGCGTTCCAACGCTTCACCGGGAAGCCGTGAGTGAGCAGCTCGGCAGAACCGCCTTCCCGGGCAAAGGTGAAGGTCAGCAGCAGGGCCGAGACCTTCCGCAGCTCAGTACCGCGAGACTTCCCGACCGCGACGGAGAAATCCCGATCGCCGTAGGTATCAATCAGCGGTTGCAGCCGTTTATGCTTCTTCCGAGCGTAGGCTTCGTTACCCCGGAAAGGACTGATTGGGAAGATGAACTTCTTATCGACCGGATTCCACAGAACGCTGAATGTTTTCTGCTTCAAACGAGCAAGAAAGAGCGCATCAATCCGGGAACGATTGGCGGGATCGCGAAGGAGACGTTCATCGAAGAAACGCAAATCGGCATACGAACATGAAGGAGGAAAGAACAAATGAGATGTGCCGAAGTCAGGATGTTCCTCCAAGAAATCAAGATCGGAGGCGTTCATGCTGAACGCCTCCGGACGGAAAAGCGGCCCGTCTCGCCAAGTACCCCCTTCCGGGGGTACTCGCTCGTCGGGCCTTTTAATTCAAGACGACTGTACTGTGTAGATTCCCTGCGGTAAAGGATTGCGGTTTGAGCCCTTGCCGGAATTAGGAAGACGGAAGAACCAAGAAAATTGAAAACAGAGCCAGATGTAAAATTGGCGTGGAGGGAGGGATTCGAACCCCCGGGTCGCAAAGCGACAATAGATTAGCAGTCTATCGCCTTGCCAGGCTGGGCCACCTCCACCCAGGGACGGAGTAAGGCGTCGTGCTATTAAAACTTTGGATATGGACCACCCCTACGACCTTTTCCCATTTCACACGTGCTCTGGACATCAGATGCATGCTTTTTCTTTATTGTTATATTATAAGAGAAGAGGATGACAAACGGAATATCTAGCTGGGCTGTAAATAGACAAACAGGGCTAAGTAGGGTTGCAACAATCAGGGTAATATGAAATTCCTAGTCCTCACGGACCTGCACCAGAAGATATCCAATCTGTCCTGGATCAACGCCCTCATCGACAAGGAGAAGCCAACAGCCGTCCTATTCCTGGGCGATGTCACCGACATGGGCACCGGCGCCGATGCTGCAGAAATACTATCGTCGATTCATGGCGAAGTCTATGCTCTGCCAGGCAACTGCGATGCGCGTGACATGCCGACGAAAATTGCTGAAGTGGCCATAGACATGCACGGCAAGGCAACCAAGATTGACGGCTATGACCTTGTCGGCCTGGGCGGCTCCAACATAACTATCTTCGGTACTCCCTTCGAGCTTAGCGAGGAGGAAATCTACGACAAACTAAAGCCGATCAGCAAGCCCGGCATGATCCTGATGACACATGCCCCGGCCTATGGTGTGCTGGATCATATCCCGAACGGCACCAGCGTCGGCAGCCCGGCAATTCGTAAAATCGTCAACGAGTACAAGCCGCTGGTCGCACTCTCTGGCCACATCCACGAAGATGTGGGTTGTAAAGAGCTCAATGGCACACTTTTCGTCAATCCAGGCCCGGCCCGCGACGGTCGCTGCGCCCTTCTGACAATCGAGAACGGTCGGGCATGCGCAAAATTAATTGGCCCGCTTGATTCCATGTAACCGAGCCAAAAATCTTTAAATAGGAATCCATAATACGCAGGGTAGATTACAATGGCACAGTGGCAGGGTAAATCCAACAGGAAATCCACCGGCGGCAGGCTTGTCCTCGCCAGAAGCAAGAGAAGATTCGAAGTCAGCAGGGAAAAGATCTACACCAAGTTGGGCACCGAGTCGCTCCGGCAGTATCGCGGCATGGGCGGCAACTACAAGACTGGCATGCTTTACGCTGAGTTCGCAAACGTCGTTGACAAGAAAACGAACCAGACAAAGAAGGCCAAGATTTTGAATGTCATCGCGAACCCCTCTGATCCGAACTACGTTCAGCGTAACATCGTCAACAAGGGTGCAAAGATTTCGACCGAGATCGGCGACGCTATCGTAACGTCCCGTCCCGGCCAAGACGGTGCCATTAACGCCGTCCTGCTCTGAAGCAGGTCTGGTTCACTTTTTCCGGAGCCTGCCTCCGGAAAGCCCCTTTCTATATTCCGTTTTCACTCGATTACTTATTAATCAACCTCCGCTTATCACAGAAGTGATTATCATGGCATACGACGATGATACCGCAATCGTTCTGTGGCCCGAGTACTTCGATGTCACTTGCACCCGCACTGGAGGACGCCGCCTTCCGAAAGAACTCTGCGTGGAGAAGCCGACACTAGATCTCATCGCCAAAGGCGCACTGATACTAGATCTCGAATATCACATCGTCGAAGACAAGAGTTATCCGCGCGATTGGCAGGCCAAGCGCGGCTGCGTCAAGGTAGAGAAGGGCAAACTGAAGAAGAGCGAGATTCTACCTCGCATCGGCGCCATATTGGTCAAGAATCAGGCCTGATAGGAGGTACAATCAGTATGATTTCAGTTCTGGACTCTCAGGTAATGGATGTCAACTCAGAAGCGCTCGGCGTAAGCGTTGAGACTCTGATGGACCACGCCGGCCAGGCAGTAGCGGAACTGCTTCGCGCCCGCTACCACGGTCAGCGCTTCGGTATCTTCTGCGGTCACGGCAACAACGGTGGCGACGGCATCGCAGCCGCGCTGCATCTGGCCGACGAGAATGTGACAATCTATCTGTTCGACGACTCAAGCAAGATCCGTTCACCGGCTGCGGCCGCTTACTTCAGCAAACTCGCCTGCCCGGTCCGGATATTCGATGGAAAGACGAAAGACTTCGATGTTCTGGTGGATGCAGCGTTGGGCACCGGCGTGACCGGAAAGCTCAATCCGCCCTTCGACAAATACGTCGACTATACCCGCAAGTTCCGCGGACCCATCGTCAGTGTCGACATCCCTACCGGACTCTTCTGTGACAAGCAGGTTCAGCCAGACGTGACCGTAACTATGCATGACGTCAAGGAAGGCATGACCACCAAGAACTCGGGTGAGATCGTAATCGCAGACATCGGCATTCCAGAAAATGCCTGGAAGTGTACCGGCCCCGGCGATTTCCTGCGCTATCCCATCCCAATCAAGGACAGTCACAAGGGTGCTAACGGCAGTCTGCTAGTCATCGGCGGCGGCCCCTACTACGGCGCACCGGCCATGGCCGCCATGGGCGCTATGCGCATCGGCACCGACCTCGTGACCATCGCAACCCCGGAGTCCAGTTACCACGAGGTGGCTGCCCAGAGCTCAGTCTTCGTCATGATTAAACTGAAAGGCAACACACTCTGCCATGACCATGTTAAACAGCTGCTGGAACTGACCGAGAACTACGACGCCGTTCTTATCGGTCCCGGCCTGGGCCGCGACGAGCATACATTCGAGGCTGTCAATCAGTTCGTCTCCCTCTGCAAAAAACCGATGGTAATCGATGCCGACGGCCTGAATGCCCTCGGCGATTCATTCATGGCAAAAAGCGATCAGATCGTACTCACCCCTCATTCCGGCGAATACCTCCGCTTGGGCGGTTCCAGCCGTGAACCGGAAGATGTCAAGCGGATGGCTTCCAAGCTCGGTTGCACGATCATCCTGAAAGGCCGGGTGGACATCATCTCGGACGGCCGGCAAATCAAATTAGACCCGGCCGGAACTTCTGGAATGACCAGCGCTGGTACCGGCGACGTTCTCGCCGGCATCATTGCCGGCCTGATGTCTAAGAAGATGAAAGCTTATGATGCAGCCTACCTCGGTGCCTACATATCTGGAAAGGCCGGCGAGATGGCTTCCGACCGCTACGCTTACGGCATGATCGCAACAGACATCATCGATGATGCTGCCATCATCCTGCGGCAGGGCCTGAAGAACCCGGAGCTGTGATGAAGCTCCAGCCGGTCCCGGACGTTCCCGCACTTCGCATGGATGACGCGCTGATCATCGGCGACCTCCACATCGGCGTTGAATCGCACCTGGTCAGCAGGGGCTTCCATCTCTCATCCCGCACTGATGACATGTTCGACAGGATTGTCGCGGCTGCCGGCACTGATATACGCCGCATCATCATGATCGGTGACATTAAAGACTCCGTACCCGGCTCGACCCGCCAAGAATACCGGGAAATCCCGCAATTCTGCGACAGTCTCCTGGAGCACTTCGACGAGGTGGACATCGTTCGCGGAAACCATGACACATCGCTTGAGGAGTTCGTGCCTGGCCAGGTACGTATATTTCCAGCCTCTGGCATGATCGTCGGCGACATCGGTCTTATCCACGGCCATACTTGGCCGTCCAACGAGGTCATGCGCACAAAGACCCTTGTGATGGGGCACGAACATCCTACGGTCAAGTTCGCCGATCGTGTCGGCGCCCACATGACCGAGCCGTGCTGGCTGCGGGGACGGTTCAACCCGCTGCAGCCAGGCGGGCGCTATGACCAGCTGCCCGAACGCTTCATCGTCGAGCCAGCCTTCAATCACTTACTGGGCGGCTCGCCGATCAACATCATCGGCCAACCGCTGCTGGGACCACTGCTGAACTCCGAGCTGGTTGACCTGGATGCTGCCGAGATATTCCTCCTGGACGGCATCGACCTGGGCCGGCGCGCCGACCTGCTGGTCAAGGACCGCAATTACCTGGACCGCTGGGATGATCGCGAGGACACACCCAAGCACAATCGGCTCTGAATGAGCTGCTACATAGTTTAGTTTACTCAACCAATCCACAAGCATCAGGACATAGATGGACTGACCATTCATCACTTTGCTGACTGACAAGCTACTGGTGACGAAGATGAGAACTTGAGCAGCACAGATACCTCTCGCTGATGTACGTAACCTTGTCCAGCGGGAGCTGGTCGTCAAGGTCTGGAACACCGCGGACAAGTGGCGGATTCTGCTGTCGCTGTCCCCATAGACCAAAGTGACTAAGCAGTTCTGCGATTACTCCTATGGCCTGAGCCGCCTGGACCTGGATAGCGTGCTGACACCCACTGAATTGGCGGTTGTCTGCAAAGTCATCCGGCTGTACACAGACGGGATCTTCAGACAAACATCTATGATTACCATGTGTACGAGAATATGTCCGTCGGCCGAATTTTCTTCCGTTGCGCCATCTTCATGATAATTAAGATAGTTGTCTGAGCAATCTGCTTGATAATCGACGACATCTTCGTTGGCAACTTCCTGAACGGCGAACTCTGGCGACTATCGGCACGCTATGCCATTGATCATAATTCTCACTACACTTGTGAGCCTGGTTGCTTCCGAATTCTCTGTCCGCATCTTCTGGCGGCGACCGGGTCCGCAACGCACGGGTCATCTTCACAAACAGCGTTTTTGTCATCTCAGACATCTCAGTCATAATGATAACCAGCGGCTGCTTCACCCCCAGTCACTGGTCAGACTGCTGGGTGCCATCTGGCCAAAATGACAGCACCTATTCTTCTATGCCCTGCTGGCGCTGCTGTGCCTGCTATGCTTCTCATGCAACAGCCATCTGAGAATCTGCGGAAAAATTAATCACATCACATACGTAAACGTCGACACACCATACTTAACATCATCCCGGACACAGTGTCCTGAACATCTTGCGCTACGACATCTGGTCCGCCACGCTGATTCTGCACCTGCACTGCAATTTGCCGTTCCGGCCACAGTCTGACTAGGAAAAAATCCGTTGACAGTCATACAGAATAAAAAAGGAAGCAGTTTAGAAAAAGTTTGACGGGAGGCTCACGCCCCCCGTTAGAATTCAATTCCTGGTAACAGTGTCGTAGATCGAACCGTCAGCGTTCCTGATCTCCGCAGTCAGCGGCATCTGGCCAGGGAGACTGTGGGTAGCACAGGAATTGCACGGGTCGTAGGCACGGAACGCCATCTCGACCATGTTGAGCAGGCCGGGGGAGACGTCGTAGTTGTGGATAAGGCCTTTGGCGACCTTCGCCACATCCATGCAGATCGGACCGTTGTTGTTGGTCGTGCCGACGACCAGGTTGCAGGCGGTCACGATGCCGTTCTCGTCGCAGGTGTAGTCATGGGTCAGGGTGCCGCGGGGCGCTTCGACGCAGCCCACGCCGCGTCCGCCGGGGACGAGGTCGTGCTGCTTGATGTTGGCGTCAGTCAGCTTGTCGCTGTACGCGTCCTCCTTCAGCTTCTCGGCCGCGAACAGCAACTCAATGATCCGAGCCCAGTGGGTGACCAGCGTGAACTGGACCGCGCCGTTGATACCCAGACCCTTGAAGGTGTCACGGTACTCATTGAGCGCCGCGTTGGCCTCGGGGGTCGAGATGCTCTCGCAGGTGTTCAGGCGGGAGAGCGGTGAAGCCCTATACATCCCGCTGTCCATGCCGGGCACGAGGCCCTTGTAGCCGGGCTTGCGGAGGTACGGGAACTTCTCGTAGGACCAAGGCTCGACAGCCTCACCGATGTGGTCGAGATAGTCCTTGGGATCGTACTTATCGACCTCTTTGCGGTCATTGTTCACAACGCGAACCTTACCGTCGTGGAACTCCAGCTGGTTCTTGTCGTTGACAAGACCCATGTGGTAGGTCTCGTTGTAGTAGAGGTCCTTGTTCGTGATTATGTCCATATAATCCTTGTTGGACAGCACGACGTCGTGGAAGACCTTGAGCGAGGTCTCAGCGAACTTGACAAGATCGTCGGAGTAGCCCTGGATCTCTTTAGCCTCTTCCTTGCTGATGGCCTTGGTGACACCACCGGGGACGCCCATTACAGGGTGAGTCGGCTTGCCGCCTATGATGCCCTGAACCTTCTGGGCCTCAGCACGGGACTTCAGCACGGCACTGCCAAGCTCGAGTCCGACGTGCGCGACGACACCGAGGACGTTCCGCTCAGCGGCCGGCGCAGCCGGTCCGCATACGAAATCGGGTGCCGCGAGAGCGTAGAAGTGCGCGATATGACTGTGCACAAAGTGCGCCATGTAGAACGTGTCCCGTATGTGGAACGCCGCTTCAGTCGGTTTCGCACCATAGCATCCGTCGATGGCCTTGGTGGAGGCCAGATGGTGGGCGCCGGGGCAGACACCGCACAGACGTGCGGTAATCTGGTTCAGCTCGGTGACACGGCGGCCAATGCAGAATCTCTCGAAGCCTCTGACCTCAGGGACCTGCCAGTAGGCGTTCTTCACATTACCTTTGTCATCCAGGAAGATCTCGATCTTCCCATGGCCCTCAAGACGGGTGATAGGATCAACAGTAATCCTGTTGCCGATGGCCTTGGTTTTGTCGTCCCAAATAATAGGTCCTGCCATTTGTGTACCTCCTTTATGCTTTCTCCGTGACAGACCTGTTCAGCAGGGACTTCCCGAGTGTGAACGCATAGAAGTAGCCGAGCGGGTCCTTGATCTGCGACATAATGTCGATAACCTTCTGTTCATCCATGATCGGATCCTCATCCAGCACCGGGAACAGCGAAGCGATGGCCGTCATGGCGCTCGCACCGTGCTCCTGAACCAGGTGAGTCGGGCCGTAGCAGCCGCGGCACGGCTGACCGACCTTAGTGCACCGCGCATTGCAGCCGCCGACAGTGGCCGGACCGAGACATAGGATGCCCTGGTCCATCAGGCACTTGTCAGGATCAACGTCGATCTGATAGGGCTCGACAATCTTGGTAATACGCTTATACTCCTTGGTGCGGGGACACTCATCGCACAGGCACTTCTGGGTAACACCGATCTCGGTCCCCTTGGGCGGTAGCGCGACGCCATTATAGACGAAGTCGACGACGGCCTTCAGCAGATGGGAGATGGACTCCTGCAACGGCGGGCAGCCGGGGATGTAGTAGTCCACATCGATGACCTGATCAAGGGTCTTGACAGTGTCGAAAAGAACCGGCAGAGTCAGCGTACCCTCTGGGGCCTTGAAACTGTTCTGCGGGACGACGGGCTTGTCTTTGTGGTAATCGGCCTGGAAGTTCGCGGTGGTGGGCGTCTTGGTGTAGACATAGTTCAGGATCTCATCCTTACCGGACACGAGGTTGGCCAGGGCCGGAGTGCCGCCGAAACAGGCGCAGGTGCCGTAGGAGACGACGATCAGGGACTTCTGCCGGAGCAACTTGACCATGTGCTCATTCTCGGTGTTGCGGACTGCACCGTTGATCATCGAGACGGTGATGCTCTTATCGGGCATCGCCTCGATGTCCTTCTCTTTGCCGTCCGCTGCAATCGGCCACATGACGATGTTCGCCATATCGCCGATAGTCAGGACACGTTCGTTGGTATCGAGAATCGACACATCGCAGCCGCCGCAGGCAGCCGCCCAGTAGATGGCAAGGTTGATTTTTCCGTTCTTCGGGGCACCAGGCAGGAGCGTACCGAGATCAGCCGCCGGCATCTCGACCGGATTCTTCACGCCGGGAGTGCCGGCAGCAGGCTTCGAGCTGCAGGAGCAGGACGCCTTGGCGACATCCTTCTTGGACCAGGAGTCCTCTTTCTTAGCCTCAGCGGGCTTCTCCGCATCGGTCTTCTTCTTTTTCTTGAAAATATCGAAGAAAGACATTCAGTTTTCCTCCTTCACTGCCGTCTTGGCAACCGCATTCTCCTCTTTCGCAATCTCTTCCTTTGTCTTGACCGGAGTCGGGCCGAGAGCCTTGATCTCATCGACGAAGCTGATCATAGTCTTCTGGAACTTTTCACCCTCGGAGGCAGAGACCCACTCGAGTCTCAGTCTCTTAGGGTCGAAGCCATACTGCTCTAGGACGAGCCTAAGCAGGGCGATCCGCCTGCGGGCCCGGTAGTTGCCGCCGATATAGTGGCAGTCAGCCGGGTGGCAGCCGAGAACGATGACGCCGTCGGCTCCTTTGGAGAGAGCCCTGAGAACGAACTCAGGATCGACCCGGGCAGTGCACATGGTCCGGATGATCCGGAAGTTCGGGGGCATCTGCAGCCTTGCAACACCGGCGCCGTCCGCACCCGCGTACGAGCACCAGTTGCAGCAGAAGGTGACAATCAGGGGTTCGAATTCTTTGTCAGCCATTTCAATCACTCCTTCTCCATCAGGGGCTGGTCAAGCAGAGCATCGATCTCGGCGATGATCTGCTTCGACTGGAAGCCTCTCTGTTCCATCGCACCAGACGGGCACGCCGCCACGCAGCATCCGCAGCCCTTGCACAGGCCGGGGTTTACAGAAGAGACGGGACGTCCCTGCTCGTTGGTGATGATGGTGATCGCATGATATTCACAGCAGCCTTCGCAGGTGCCGCAACCGTTGCACACGTCAGGATTCGCGACCGAGGCCACGATGCCTTCCGAGATGAGCTTGTCTTTGGTGATGATGGTGAGCATCCTTGCCGCAGCACCGGAGCCCTGCGCGATGCACTCATCCATGAATTTCGGCCAGTGGGCAGAACCAGCAACGTAAACACCTTCGGTCGCGAAATCGACCGGACGGAGTTTCTGGTGGGCCTCGAAGAAGAAGCCGTCCTTGCTGATCGGAACCTTGACCATCTTAGCCAGAACCTCTTTCTCCTCACGTAGCGGAGTGATACCGGCGGACAGAACGAGAGTATCTACCGGAACACTCACAGTCTCGCCGAGCGTCGAATCGTTCGCAATGACGTTGTTGCCGTCGAACTCAGGCAGCTTGTCGTCGACACAGTACCGCAGGAAACGGACACCGAGCTGGCAGGCCTTATAATAAAGGTCCTCGCGGAAGCCGTAGGTCCTGATGTCCTTGTGGATTATGGTGACGTTGGCGGTCGGATCCTTCATTTTGATCTGAATGGCATTCCGGATCGCACCGGCGCAGCAGACACGGGAGCAGTAAGAGACATTCTCATTCCTGGAACCGATGCACTGAATGAACGCAACGTTCTTGCCCTTGAACTTGTCCTCGGCCAGCGCCTTCTCGACCTCGAGGAGGGTCTTGACCTTGGCGTCAGAGCCGTACTTGTATTCGGTCGGATTGTACTGAGCCGCGCCGGTCGCGAAGAGCACCGCACCAGCAGGCACTTCGGTGCCGTCCTGCAGTTTGACGGTGAAGTTGCCGACGAAACCTGGAATGTCAACGATCTTGGCATTCTTGTACACCTTGATCTTCGGACACTTTTCGACCTTGGTGATGGTGTCTTGCAGGAACTGCTTGACTTCGATGCCGTCCTCCTTGTGAGCGAATTTCTGAGCAAAGCCGCCGAGTTCCTTGTCTCTCTCAAAGAGACTGACCGGGACACCCTGAGCGGCGATGTCCAGCGCAGCCGTCATACCAGTGATGCCGCCGCCGACGATGGCGGCAGACTGAGTGACGGGAATCTCGGAGCCGACGAGGGGCTCGAGCAGGCAGGCCTTGGCAATGGCCATCTTGACCAGGTCTTTGGCTTTCTTGGTCGCCGCTTCGGGCGCGTGCATGTGAATCCACGAGCACTGGTCACGGATGTTGGCCATGTTAAACAGATACTTGTTCAGTCCTCCATTCCGGCAGGCCTCTCTGAAGAGAGGCTCGTGGGTCCTGGGGGTGCACGAGGCAACGACGATCCGGTTCAGGTCCTGCTCCTTGATGGCTGCAGAAATGGCCTCAAGGGTATCCTGGGCGCAGGCGTACTTGGTCTCATAGGCGCAGACGACGTTCGGGAGATCCTTCGCATACTCAACGACCTCAGGAACATTGACCACTGATCCGATGTTGATGCCGCAGTGGCAGACCCAGACGCCGATGCGCGGCTCTTTGCCAGCAACGTCTTTCTCAGCCGGGTACACCTTGGGTGCGCAGGGCTTAAAGTCCTTGTCCTTGACGATATAAGCGCCAGCCTTGGCGGCTGCGCCGCTGGCCTCAGCGACAGAAGTCGGAATGTCCTTGGGTGCCGCGAAGGCACCTGTGACGAACACGCCCTTCTTCGAGGTTTCGAGCGGGTGGAAGACGGTGGTCTTCGCAAAGCCGTACTCGTTCAGTTCGATACCAAAGGTCTTGGACAGCTGGGCAGCGTCCTCCGGTGCGGTTAGGCCAATGGAGAGGACGACCAGGTCATAGGTGGCCGATACCGGGTTGTTGCTCTTGTCGGTATAGTTGACGGTGACCTGATGGGTGACGGGATCCTCTTCAACGTTAGAGACACGGGCAGAGCGGTGCATATTGATTCCGTACTCGTTCTCGGCGCGGTGAATGTAGGCTTCGAACTCCTTACCATAGGAACGTATGTCCATGAAGAAGATGTCTTCTTGAACATTGCCGTGCTCTTTGGTAATCATTGCCTGCTTGGTCGCGTACATGCAGCACACGGACGAGCAATACTGTTTCCAGCCTGCCTTGTGGGACCTTGAGCCGCAGCACTGAATCCAAGCGATGCTCTTAGGAGCCTTCTCACCCTGACCGGCCTGCGGTACTCCCCACTTGTCTTTAGTGACAGTGGACGGCATCGGGATGTGGCCGCTGTAAGGTCCAGAGGCACCCATCAGCCGCTCGTACTCGAGAGCAGTGACGACGTTGGGATAGCGGCCATAGCCGTACTCGGTAGCCTCTTTCGCGTCCCAGACACCGAAACCGGCCGCAACGACAATCGAACCGACATCCAGCTCGATGATCTCATCCTTGTCGTCATAATTGATAGCTTTCTTGCCGCAGGTCTTAAAACAGACACCACACTTATTTTCGCGCAACTTCTTACAGTTCTCGGGGTCGATGATGGCGACCCGCGGAACAGCCTGAGCGTGCGGAATGTAGATGGCCTTCCTGGTGGTCAGTCCGAACTCGAACTGGTCAGGAATGCCTTTGGTCGGACACTTCGCAATGCAATCGCCGCAAGCCGTACAGGCCTTCGGATCGACGTAACGGGCCTTCTTCTTGACCTTCACCTTAAAGTTGCCGGGCTCACCGGCGACTTCCATAACCTCGTGGTAGGTCATGGTCGTGATGTTCGGATGCCCGTTACAGTCCGCCATCTTAGGGGACAGGATACAGGCCGAGCAGTCGTTCGTGGGGAAAGTCTTGTCGAGCCGGGCCATTTTTCCGCCAATCGTCGGGAGCTTCTCCACGAGATAGACATGAATGTTACGGTCCGCGAGATCCAGGGAAGCCTGAATGCCCGCAATTCCTCCACCTATAACCAATGCAGATTTTGTCAAATCATTGCCTCCGTTACCAACGTGGTGATTGGAATGAGTGACTGTAATAGGTGACCCGATTAAAACCCTTATCAAACAAGTTTTAAATATAAATGAATCGTTTTTATCCGCCTTACTTTTATCTGTTAAAAATATCTCCTTCCAAGTTTAAGGTTATCCGAATTCTCACATAGCCAGTATCTGAATTAATGAATTAAATCATGATTTTCCTTAAACGGTAATTCGACCAATTATTTAGTAGGTACTAAACATATGAAAGATAATATTCGTATGTTTAGATGTTCCTTAATCAAATAACGGCACGCTAGGATTATTAATCACAATGTTTATTTAGGAATGATAACAGACCATGACTCCCGTTTATGTGCTGGTATATGTGTGCGCCATGGTCATAATCGCTGTTACAGCCCTGAAAGTAACGACGAGGATCAGACACCGCTTATCCGGCCGGATCGTGTTGCACCGGAAGCCACGCCTGAGCACTACAAGTATTTTGGACAGAAAGAACGGTCCAAAACGGTGCCGGGTCTGCCTTGGTGAACTTGACGACGGCCCGATTGCAATATGTTCTTGCGGCGCAGTTATACACGTTGCATGCGCAAGAGCCACCGACCACTGTCCTTTCTGCGGGCGGCCGACGGAAACGATGCGACAGGCCGACCTCCGCCTTCCGGCCTGCCCAGTCTGTGGAACCGGGCTCCAAGGGGGCCGCTGTCCAGCCTGTGGCGCGATCGTCACCGGTGCGGAACGCTTCTTCGAATGCCCACTGTGCCATAGACCTGTCAGCGTCCGCCGCCCGGTGTGCGATTGCGGGGCGCGGTTCGAACCGATAAGACCCAAGAGTTTTATGGGCCGCCTGCGTTGAGGCGGACATCATGACTGTGAAGTCACAGCGCGGCCGGCGCAGATACGTGGCCTTTACCACCTCCCCGGGACTCAGCAAGAACGGACTCATCGCAGGGATGGCAAGGTTCGGACGCACTTACAACATCATCCAATGCGGCGACGGCATGGCGATAGTCCGCTGCGCTCCAGATACAATCTATGCATGCATCGCCGCCGTGCGGGAGGGAGATCCGCAGGCAACGGCCGTCCTAACTTCCGGCACCCTGCGGACCCTCCGTGACCGTTACCCAGTTCTCCGGGCGAACACCCCGCCGAAACCGCCGCGGAGCCGTCTACCGACCGCTCCTCCGCATGCCGGCGGCATCTCATAAGACAGCTATTCTGTTCCCTGTAAACTCATATATACTGTCGTGCTTTCCCGCCTTCCAAGGAGTACGTCAATGCAACCAGGACAAATGGCATATGATCGGGGAATCACTGTTTTCTCCCCCGACGGAAGGCTGTTCCAGGTAGAGTATGCCCGTGAGGCCGTCAAGAAAGGGACGACGACCATCGGCATCAAATTCAAGGACGGCGTCATGCTCATCGTCGACAAGCGCGTGTCCAGCCGGCTCGTCGAGCCGGAGTCGATCGAAAAGATTTACGACATCGACGACTACATCGGCTGCGCCACTTCGGGTCTCGTCGCGGACGCCCGGATTCTCGTGGACCAGGCCCGTAAGGAGGCTCAGGTGCACCGCGTCAACTACGGCGAAAACATCGCCGTCGAGATGCTGACCAAGAAGGTCTGCGATTATGAACAAAACTACACCCAGTACGGCGGTGCCCGCCCGTTCGGCACCGCATTGCTGATGGCCGGGGCTGACGACCTCGGCATCCACCTGTTCGAGACTGATCCGTCCGGTGCTCTGGTGGCTTACAAGGCCAGTTGCATCGGTGTCGGCCGTCCGGTGGTCATGGACCTGTTGGAGAAGGATTTCAAGGATGACATGTCGTACGATGCCGCTCTGAAACTCGGACTGACAGCACTCGCGACCGCCATCGAAGAGAAGTTAAAGGCCGAGTCGGTCGAGGTCGGCGTCGTTCGCAAGGAAGAGAAGTTCAGACGCCTTGACGACACTGAAAAGGCCAAGGCCATCGCCAAGCTCTGAGGCGGTAGTACGGTAGACCTCGATGAAGCGATTGTTGCGCGGCTTGAGAGCCACGGAGAGACCTTTGAGATTCTTCTGGACCCAAAAGCCATGGACGAAATCAAGCAGGGGAAGCAGGTGGACCTCACCAAATACCTCGCGGTCGAAGACATTTTCAAAGACGCCCGCAAGGGCACCCGGCCAGCCGAGGCGAAACTCAAAGAAGTCTTCGAGACCGAGGATACCGTCGCCATCGCAGCGAAAATCATCGAGAAGGGCGAAGTCCAGGTTACCACTGAGCAACGCAAGGAGCTGCTTGAGGCCAAGCGCCGGCAAATTATCACGTACATCGCTGCCAACGCCATCAACCCGCAGACCAAACTCCCGCATCCGCCGCTACGGATAGAGATTGCCCTCGAAGAGGGCAAGTTCCGCGTCGACCCCTTCAAGCCTTTCGACAAGGAAGTCGAAGAAGCCATGAAAATTCTACGGCCGTTGCTACCGATCCGGTTCGAGAAGAGCCGCATCGCCATCAAGCTGAGAGGCGACGACTACGGCCGGTGCTACGACGACCTGTGCAAGTACGGCCTTGTGGACAAAGAGGAATGGACCGCGGACGGATCGTGGATCGGCTCCATGGAGATCCCCGCGGGCACAATAACCGAACTGACGGAGAAGCTGAAGCAGAAGACCAAGGGTAACGCCTCGGTTAAGCTCATCACCGCCTGATTTACATTCAAAGATGTGATACTATGGAAAGAAGAAACGCCAAGAGAGCCCGGGAAATCGTCACCCCCGGCGACGTGCTCGCAGCATCAGACGAGTACAAGCCGGGAGACAATACCTACGAACTCAACGGCCAGATCCGCGCGCAGATCATGGGAGTGAAGACCTATGTCGACGACGCGGTCACAGTGATCCCGCTCGGAGGCTGTTACATGCCGGTAACAGGCGACACCGTTATCGGAATCATCAATGACATCGGCCCCTCCAACTGGATGGCCGACATCAATGCCCCTTACCCTGCCCCGTTGCATGTGAGCGAGGTGCCGTGGAAGGTAGAGTTTGGGGACACCTCTCGGTTCCTCAACGTCGGGGATGTCGTGCTCCTAAAAATCCTGATGGTCGATGAGAGCCGCAAGATCCAGGTGACCATGAAGGACTCTGGCCTCCGGAAGATCGAGGGCGGACAGCTCGTCGAGATCACCCACTCGAAGATCTCACGGGTAATCGGAAAGAGCGGATCCATGATCCAGATGCTGAAGAACATGACCGATTGCCGGCTCTTCGTCGGACAAAACGGCCGCATCTGGGTGGACGGAGACGATGCGAACGTCGAAGTGGCCGTGGAGGCCATCAAGATCATCGAGGCCGAGGCCCAGTCTCCCAATCTGACGGAGCGGGTTCGGTCCTTCATAGAGAGCAAGCTTCCGCAGACTGCGGGCGCTGACAGCCCTCAGAACGCCGGTGACAACCGGGAGGAATCGCAATGAGCGGACATACTGACATGACATTAGTTAACGATCAGGGCATCCGGATCGACGGCCGCAAGGTCGACGAGAAGCGCCCGATCAAGATCGAGGCGGGCGTCCTGAAGAATGCGGACGGCTCCTGCTACCTCGAAATCGGCAAGAACAAGGTGCTGGCGGCTGTCTACGGCCCCCGCGAATGCAGGCCCAAGCACCTTCAGGATCCGACGAAAGCCGTCATCCAGTGCAAGTATAACATGGAGACCTTCTCTGTGAGCGACCGGAAGCGGCCGGGCACCGACCGCCGCTCCGTTGAGATCTCGAAGCTGATCGCAGAGGCCCTGGAAAACGTCGTTCAGACGGAACTCTTCCCCCGCGCGTCCATCGATGTGTACATCGAGATCCTGCAGGCCAACGCAGGCACTAGGTGCGCCGGCCTGACCGCCGCATCGGTTGCACTGGCTGATGCGGGCATTCCCATGCGGGACCTTGTTCCCGCCATTGCCTGCGGCAAGGCGGACGATCACGTCGTCCTCGACCTCAACAAGGAGGAGGACAACTATGGCCAGGCAGATGTACCGCTGGCCATTGTGCCATCGACTGACGAAATCGTCCTGCTCCAAATGGACGGGAATATGACCCGCGAGGAACTGGATCACGGTCTCGACATGGCATTCGGCGCCGCGCACGAGGTGTACGAACTGCAGAAGGCCGCACTGAAGAAACGCTACAGTGACCTCGCAAAGAAGGAAGGTGCTGGCGATGAGTGACTATGTTATATCCCAAATCAAGCGGGACCATCTGATGAACTTGCTGGCTGACGGTCGGCGGGAGGACGGCCGCCGCCTCGATCAGATTCGCGACATAAAGATCGAGACCGGCATGATCGAGTCTGCCGACGGCTCAGCCAGAGTGAAGCTCGGGGATACTGAGGTAATCGCCGGTGTCAAACTGATTCCCGGCACGCCTTACCCTGACGCCCCGGCCGACGGCGTGCTGACGACCGGCGCAGAACTCATTCCGTTGGCTCATGAATCCTTCGAGGCCGGTCCTCCGGGCGAAGACGCTATCGAACTGGCCCGCGTTGTGGACCGCGGCATCCGTGAATCCGGCATGCTGGACGTCAAGAAGCTGTGCATCAAGGAGGGCGAGGAGATCTGGATGGTCTATCTCGACATCTACACGCTCGACTATGACGGTAACCTGTTCGACGCCTCGAACATCGCGGCCGTCGCTGCGTTGAAGACCGCCATCGTTCCGAACAAGCAGTACGGGAAGGGCGAGGATGCGCCGATGCCGATTACGTGCATTCCTGTATCGGTTACAGCAGCCAAAATAGGTAATGATTTAATAGTAGACCCTAATTTCGACGAGGAAGCAATCTCCACGGCCCGCCTGACTGTCACCACAGATAACGACGGTCATTTCAGGGCCATGCAGAAGGGCGGAAAGGGATCGATCACCCGCGGTGACCTCTCGCTCTGCCTCGACAGAGCCGTCGAGATCGGCAAGCAGATCAGAATAATCATTGGGTGATAAAAATGTCCAAGAGAACAGCCAAAGCAGGAATTTCGGGAAAACTGGGCGCGAGATACGGTGTCGTCGTCCGGAACCGGGTCAAGGCCATTGAAGAACACCAGCGTGCCTACCATGAGTGCCCCAACTGCCACCATATGTCCGTGAAACGCGTCGCTGCCGGCATCTGGGAGTGCCGCCACTGTGGCACCAAGTTCGCCGCCGAGGCCTACAGTCCCAGGACCAAGAAAGAGTCTGCCGCTGAAGCAGCCCTCGCCAAGAGCGCCGCTGCGGCCGCCGCGAAGACGGCGAACAGCGAGCCGGCACAGTGATGGCTCTGGTGGTCTGAATGTACAGATGTGCCAAGTGCAACGAGCCCATCAGGAACATGGCGTCCCTGGGGCTGCAGTGCGAGAAGTGCGGTTCCAAGATCTTCTTCAAAGAGCGGCCAAACGTGAAGAAGGTCCTGAAGTCGGACTGATATGCCGACTGCGGTCCTGCGGATCCGGGACGAGGATGCGGCAACGATCATCGCCGCCATCAGCCCCGAGGCTCGCCGTGACCTGCTTCGGACTCGGATCAGTGTGCGCCTGGAAGACGGGGCCGCCGTCATCTCCATCGACGCCACGGACACGTCCGCTATGCGGGCGGCCCTGAACTCGTATCTGGAGTGCATCACGATCACCGAGAACATCAATCACATCACGAAGGTTTCAGCATGAACGGAATCAGCCCCCAGCTCCAGAACCAGATTGCCCAGTATCAGCAAGTGCAACAGCAGTTGCAGAACGTCACTACCCAGAAAGTCCAGATGCAGGCTCAGCAGAAAGAACTGCAGCGGACAATCGTGGAACTTGACAAAGCCGCCGGCGACGTCTACAAGAATGTCGGTGTCCTGCTCATCAAAGTCGATGATAAGGCCGCCTTGAAAGCCGACCTTGAGGAGTCCCTCGAGACTCTAGGTGTACGTCTCACCAGCATCGACCGCCAAGAGAAGGACCTCCGGGACCGCTACGCGGTCCTTCAGCAGACCATCTCTGCCGCGATGGGCACCGCTTCTGCCCAGCAGCCGGCAGCGTCTGCCGTTTCACCAGCCCGTGTCGCTGCCCAGCAGGCAGCCGCCCGTCGTGCTCCGGTTAAGAAGAAACCGGTCAAGGACGACGACGAAGAGGACGAGTGATTCCTCCGGGGACGCGGTTATGCCGCATCCCCGTTTCTTTTTTTACAAACACGCGATAGTGTTTTTTACTCTCCCCTGCATAAGGCTGTTCATGGAAGAGGCACTCGTGCTGAAAGGCGTCCGTAAAGTCTACGGAGACCGTGAGGCCGTCAAGGGAATAAGTTTCAGCGTCCAGCCAGGAGAGATCTTCGGTCTCATCGGTCCGAATGGGGCCGGCAAGACCACTACCTTGCGGATGATATGCAACATCCTGACCGTCACGTCCGGTACAATCGAGGTCTGCGGACACGACGTGAGCAAGGAAGGCGAGCAAGTCCGTCAGGTCATCAGCTATCTGCCGGAGGACGCCGGCGCCTACAAAGATCTCACCGGCAGGTCCTACCTGAAGTTCATGGCCGGCTTCTTCGCTGACGGCCAGGCCTGCGCCGACATGGTGGCCAAGGGCATCCGCATCGCGAACCTCGGCAACCGCATCGACTCCAAGGTCAGCACTTACAGCAAAGGCATGATGCGGCGGCTGCTCATCGCCCGCGCCATCATGCCGCAGCCAAAACTGACTGTAATGGACGAGATCACCTCTGGCCTGGATGTCATGAACGCTTACCAGATTCGGGAACTCGTCCGCGACATCGCCAAGGAGGGTGTCACCGTGCTCATCTCCTCACACAACATGTTCGAAGTGGAGAGCCTCTGCGACAGGGTCGGTATGATCAATCACGGTGAACTGGTTCTCTGCGGCACTCCGTCCGAATTGAAGACGCAGTTCGGTGCGCAGAATTTAGAAGAAGTCTTCGTCAAGGCAGTGAGCCAATGAACCATCTGCTCAATATCGTACAAAAGGAACTGAAGGAATTGCTCACCCCCGGTGCCATTCTCTCAGTTGTAGTCGTCGTCATCCTCTTCGGTGCCATCGGTACTGCACTTAGCGGCGAGTCACAGTCCGCTAGCGCGCCGTCCCCGATAGGAGTAGTTTATCATGACGACGGCACTTACAGCGATGACGTAAAAGAATACCTGATCGCCGGCTATGCCGCGGCCTATGGTCTGACCACCGAACAGGCAAAGGAGTACGTCATATTCCTTAGCGAAACAGAGGACGACCCCGCCGGCATCGTCCAACAGATCGCAGACCACGGCTACGCCTATGTCATCGTCATCCCCAGTGACCTGTCTCAGAATGTCGCTTCTCAACAGATTACACAGGCTTCGATATATTACGTATATCAGAACGAAAGTCTGATCGGTTCGGCGACTACCTCCACCGCCAGCACAATAATCTCCTACACCTCTAGCGCCCTGTCTATCCAGATAATCAATCAGCTGACGCCTGAAGGAACACCTGCCGCTTTCGTCCAGTCGCCGCTTACTACGAGCGCCGACTATACCCAGATCAACGGTCAGATCTACAAGGGCGTTACGCCTATGACCATCGCCGCCTCGCTGGTCAGCCAGACTCTGATGATCCCGATCATCGTGATGATCGTCATCGTCATGGTTGGCAGCGTCGTCATCTCCTCTATGGGCAGCGAGAAGGAGAACAAAACCCTCGAGACCCTTCTTACTCTGCCCATTCAACGGACGACCATAGTCGCCGGCAAACTGGTCGCGGCGGCTCTGGTAGGCCTATTCTACGGAGTAGCGTACATGTTCGGCATGGTTTTCTACATGAGCGGCGTAACGGCCGGAGTCACTGGCGCAGACCTGAGCAAGTACGGGCTGACACTGGATCTCAGCCAATGGTTACTTGTCATGGTATTACTGTTCCTGGCAATCTTCAGCGCCCTCGGCATCTGCATGATACTCGGTGCCTTCACCAAGAATTACAAGATGGCACAGACGATGACCATGCCCATAAGCTTCCTGGCGATCATCCCGATGTTCGTCATGATGTTCGCCAGCTGGGACAGCCTGCCGGCAGTTTTCCAGGCAGTCATGTTCGCCATCCCGTTCACGCACCCGATGATGGCCATGAACAATCTGATGTTCGGGAACTATACGCTGGTGTTCGAAGGCATCATCTATCTGGTTGTCTTCGATCTAGTGATGGTCTGGCTGACAGTTAAGGTGTACAACTCCGACATCCTCATCACCGGTTTGGACCAAACCAAGTTCATGCGGAAATTGAACAAGGTTTTCAATAAGAAACGGAAGGAAGACAATGACAACTGAAGGTATCGCCGAGGCCCTGACCGGCAAAAGGAAGATCATCCTGGTCCACGGAAACGCGGATATGGATGCCCTCGGTTCTGCTTATGCTGTCAGACAGGCGTTCCCGCCCGGAGACATCTTCGCCCCGGCAGGACTAGACCGGGTCGCGAAGATGGTGGCGGACAAGTTGGGGATTGCCGTGCTCGACACCTGCGACCTCAGTTCATACGAGTTGGTCGTGGCGGTGGACACATCCTCGCCCGACCAGTTCCAGAACCCGGCCGCTGTCCTGCCGGCCGGAAGCGTCGTGATCGACCACCACGCCCCCACTGGGCGCTGGGAGAGAATGCAGTTCTTCTGCGACGACACCCGCATCTCTTGCTGCGAGATCATAAAGGACGTCGCCGACGACGCCGGGATCGTGCTAGACAAGACGACGGCACTGGCACTGTTGGGCGGCATGCTGACAGACAGCGGCCACTTCCAGTTCGCCGACCCCCGTCTGCTGCGGGAGTTCGCGGACCTGCTGGAGCGGCACGGCATCGGTATGGACGAAGCTATGCAACTGACCCGCGCTCCGATGAATATGTCAGAGCGTCAGGCTGCCATGAAAGCTGTCGGCCGCTCGCGGTTCGACCGGGTCGGCGACATGATCGTCGCCGTCTCCTACGGAAGCAGTTTCGAAGCCGCTTCCTGCCGGGCGCTGCTGGCTTCCGGTGCGGACGTAGTCTTCGTCGGCTCTCAGCGGGAGGATGATTTCCGCGTGAGCGCCCGGGCAACCCAGGAGATGGTGCGGCGCGGCATTCGGCTGGACCAGCTGATGGGTGCGCTCAGTCAGGAGACCGAGAACGATGGTGGCGGGCACGGCGGTGCGGCCGGTATGACCGGCACTGGCGACGTAGAAGCCTTGCTCCATATGTGCATGATGAAGACCATGGATGAGTTCCGCAGGATCAAGGCGACCATGGATGCGGGCCAACTTCGGAAAGAAGCAGCCCCGACGTCGGATTGTGGCGCCGAGTGAGAAGGATAAGTTATTTTGAATGCAGAGCACGGGCGGCTCACCGGAGCTTCCCGACGCTCCGAAGGACATCCTGCATCTTCAGATAATTCTCCGGATGTGTCTGGAAGTAGGCCGCTACTGGGTCGAGAACCTTGGAAACACCCTCCGCCATGCCAACCTTCAGGTCGACCGGGCTGAGTTTGCCGCTGAAGTAGTCAGCAGTGAGCGCCTCATAGGATACGTAGGACACATTCCCGCCGTACTTCTCCGGCCGCTCGATGTCCAGATTCCCAAGCCGCGGGAAGACGACGTACTTCGCGAGCATGAGAATCGGGTTCTCATCCTCCTTATCTTGCTCCGGCGGACAGTATGCCTTCTTGAACTTAGCCTGGACAGAAGCGCGGTCGTCGTGAATGTTAATGCTGCTGGTCGGGTCACTCTTCGACATCTTATTCTCGATCATGCACTGAACCTTGGACTCTATTCCGTCACCTACAGTCTTGCAGACCTCGACCTTCTCGACACCTCTGACGTTCTCGGGGTTCATCCGTGAGCCGCCGCGGAGACCTGGCAACAGGGGTGTGTGCAGAGCGATTGGCTTCTTCCATCCTAGCTTCTCGGCCGCATCGCGGGCCAGCATGTTGGCCCGGCGCTGGTCGATGCCTGCGTAGGACATGTCGACGCCGAGGTGGAATATGTCGGTGGCCTGCATAAGAGGGTAGACGACCTTTGAAGAGTCGAGCTCTGCCTCGTCTTCCTTGCGGCCCATGATGGTCATGGCCCGCTTGACCCGAGAGAGGGAGGTGACCTTGCCTATCTTGATCAATTTCTCCCAGTAAGTAATGTCGTCGAGGATCTCGCTGGCGTACTTGAACTCGACCTTGTCCCGCGGAACGCCGAGCGCAATGAAGCAGTCCTCCATATAGCGGGCGCAGGCGCGGATGTTCTCCAGATTCCCACCCAACTTGTCGTTGATGTAGGCATGCCAGTCGGCCCAGAAGACGATGACCTTGAAACCAGCATCACAGAGGTCCTTGATCTTGCCGGTGACCAACGCCCATCCCATGTGGACCAGTCCCGACGGTTCGAAGCCAATATATGCGAGGGGCTACTCCTTCGTTTCGAAAACGACGCGCAGCTCATCCTCGCCGACCAGCTCGATTGTGTTCCGTTTGACCAGGGCTATCCTGTCTTCGACATCCATGCTATCAGGAGCATGATGTTATTAACTTATTAAAAGGAAGACGGAACATACCGTAACATTGGCTGCCACCGCGTGAGGGTAACGAGCTCGGTGTCGGCCGGACAGGCGACATTCAGCTCGTCTATGAAGTCGGAGCAGGAGCACAGGAGGAACGCCGGTCGGGACCGACCCCTTTCACCAGCGTAGCCTTGTGCCTGAGCTTCGCCAGCACATCAGAGCCGACCGGCGCGCTGCGGCATTTGCATTCGCCAAAGAGCACACCGGCCGGGCGAGGCTGTAGGGATTGCAGGCGACGATGTCGATCTTCTCGGTCCACTTCGTCGCGGGATCGATGTCCCACCACCGGCCGACCGTCAGATGCAGGTGATGCTGCCAGACGTATTGCCGGCAGACCTCCTCGAAGACCTTCCCGAGATGCTGCGACAGTGCGGCCGCGACCGCCGCCTCTTCGGCGCTGGTCGGCCGATACGAAAGCTGGAGTAAAACCGCACAGAAGGTGAACAGCTGGTCGCGGATGACGTAGCCGGTTGCCGGGCGCTGACGGCAAGTGGCAACGTCACCCGTTGGACGATCCCCAGTAGCCCCAGATCGGCCAGGTGGGTGACCGCCGCGCTACTGAGGCCCGTTGGCATCAGCGATCTCCGCGGCCCGGTATTTGCCCCTGACTATCGCCGCCAGGATTCTCGCGTAAGCCCGCGGCCCCTTCATTTCCTGCCGTAGCCGCCACAGGCCCGAACGCTGTAAATAAATCACGGCAGGACAATGCCGCCGCCATGTACGAGAAACTGGTCAAGAGCATTGAGGCGAGCCCGGTGGTCGACCGCAACGGCTACCCATACTTCGTGCACCCGCTGACGGACGGGGTCCCACGCATGGAACCGGCCGTGCTCCGTGAGGTCCTGGACTGGATGGAACAGATCTGTGACTTCGACTGCGACGTCATCGCTGCGCCCGAAGCCATGGGCATCCCGCTCGCGGTCCCGCTGTCGCTGGAGCTCGACGTGCCCTACTCAATCATCCGCAAGAAGAAGTACGGTCTGCCGGGTGAGATCGCGCTTGAGCAGAAAACCGGCTATTCGACCTCGACAATGTACATCGACGGCTTCCGGAAGGGAGAGCGGGTCGTCATCGTCGACGACGTCGTCAGCACCGGCGGCACTCTGGTCGCGCTGATCAAGGCCCTGCAGGAGCAAGCCGGCGTGAAGATCGTCGATGTCATCGTCCCCGTCGACAAGGGTGACGGCAAAGCCATCGTCGAACGCGAAACCGGAATTGCCATCAAGACACTAATCAAAGTCACTGTCGTCGACGGCCGCGTCCGCTGTCATCTCTGCTGAGAGCTAACTGCAGTCCGCCTTTTTTTAAATCCAGCCCATCAGTAAGACGAGCATGGGGCCAGAGCTCTTCCTGCTGGTGCTGGCCGCCAGCGCGGCTGGAGCGGTCCTGGGCACCTGCACCGGCCTGGTGCCTGGCGTGCACGTGAACACGCTCGCGTCCCTCCTGCTCGTCGGCTACCCGGGGCTCGAGGCCATGCTCGCCGACAGCGTTCCGGCCGGCACCATCCCGCTTCTGGTGTCCTGCGGCATCATGTCCGCCGCCGTCGTCCATTCCTTCGTCGACTTCGTCCCGTCGATCTTCATCGGGGCACCTGATGCCGACGAGGCGCTCTCGGTATTACCCGGCCACCGGCTCCTGGCCGAGGGCCGTGGCATGGCCGCGGTGCGGTCCGCCGCCGTCGGCAGCGCCATCGGGGCGTGCTGCGCCCTGCTGCTGGCAATCCCCCTTCAATGGCTGATGCTCCGCGGCCTGGCAGCGCAACTGGACCGCCTGACTCTCGCCGTCCTGCTGATCGCCCTCGCCGCCATCGTACTAACCGAGCGGCGGCGGGCAACCACGCTCCTGCTGGTGCTGGCTGCCGGGGCGCTAGGCTTCGCCGCGATGAACGCCGGAATTCCGTGCGCCGGCGTGCTTGGCGAAGGCACGATGCTCTTTCCCCTGCTCACGGGCCTCTTCGGCCTCCCGCCACTACTCGAACGCAAGTCGCAGGGACGGCTACCGCCGCAGCGGGACGACGGCTGTGACCCCGTCGGACCGGGCCCCGGCCTGCGGGGAGTGCTGATCGGCTGCCTCGCCGGCTGGTACCCCGGGATCACCGCCACCGCCGGGGCTTCGCTGGCAGCGGCCACCGGCCGGGAGCAGGATCCTGCCCGGTTCATCGCCCTGACAGCCAGCATCGGCACGGTCACCGCCGTGTTCTCGGTGGTGACGCTCTCGGTATCCGAAAGCGGACGGTCCGGCACGGCGCTGGTCGTGAAGGAGATCATCGGCAACATCCTGACCGGCTTCTGTTCCGAGGCCTTCGTCCTCTTGTTGTTCAGCATCGCGGTGGCCGCCGCACTCGGCTATGCCGCAACCCTCGCCGCCGGGAAACTGATGGCACGCTTGGCCGACGCCGTGCCCACTGAACCCCTTGCAGATGCAGTGCTTGTGTTGATTGCCGCGCTTGTCCTACTCCTAACCGGGCCGTGGGGCCTACTGGTCCTGACCGTGAGCGCCGCACTCGGAATGGTCCCGCCCGCCCTCAGCGTCGGGCGGGTGCCGCTCTCCGCCTGTCTCATCGTACCGGTCGTCCTACTCGAGACCGGCTTCGCCGAACCACTGATGGAACTGCTCGGCTGGCCGCTCTGAATACGTTCGACTATTGACGTATTTTTGGCGGTGTTAAGAGGGACAAAATCATACCTCCATGATAAACGGGTTCGGCGATTGCCAGAGAAAAGGAGAATAGTATTTGTAGGGAGAGCAGATAGCGCGCCGCACAGTCATTTGGGGATGAGGACAGTGCTCGACAGAAAACATACAGACATGATGCTGGCAGTCGTAGTGTTCGCCACGCTGATGGATGGCATCGACGGCAGCATCGTCAACGTCGCGCTGCCGACGATCGGCAGCGACTTCGGTGTGGACGCAGCAATCGCCTCCTGGGTCTCGGTCACGTACATGATGGTGCTCGCCGGCGTACTCATTCTGTGCGCCAAGATTGCTACGAATATCGGCATACGGCGCGTGATGGTCGCCGGACTGACTTTCTTCACGGTCGGCTCTCTTGTCTGCGGTGTCTCGACCAGTTTCGAAATGCTCATCATCGCCCGCATCATCCAGGGCCTCGGCGCCGCCATGATGGGTGCGGCCGGACCAATGTGCTGCGTCGCCTACCTGCCGGTTTCCCGGCTTGCCTTCGGGCTTGCCATGATCACCGTCGGCTCAGCGGTCGGCTTTGCGCTCGGCCCGGCTTTGGGCGGCGTGATCATCGAAATCCTTTCGTGGCACTGGATCTTCCTGATCAACATTCCGATAGGCATCGTTGCAATCCCACTGATGCTTCATGCAGTACCGAAGGATCCGAAGGACCGCACCAAGAAGCACATGGACCTGCTGGGAGCCTCGCTGTTCTGCACGTCGATAGTCCTCGGTACCTATGCGCTCGAGTCAGCGAAAGACGCCGCCGGAATGGAAACTGCACTGATCTGTGCTGGCCTTTGCCTGATCTTCATCATCTCCTTCGCAGCTCTGGAGCTAAAGAAGAAACACCCGCTGTTGAACGTTCGTCTGTTCCGGCACGGCGACTTCGTGGCCATCTTCCTGTGCCTGTTGCTGATGAACATGAGTTACATGGGCATGCTGTACCTGATCCCATTCTACACGGAGATATGCCTCGGCTACAATGCACTGATCAGCGGTCTGCTGCTTCTCATCCCGGCGGCGCTCACCTCGTTCATATGCATGCCGATTGCCCGCTGGTCCGACCAGAAGGGCCGCCGCGCGTTCTGTGTGGCGGCCGGGGCGTTCCTCTGCTTCGGCTTCGGGTTCTTCGCCTTGACCGGCCACTACGAGTCTCTGCTCTTGATGATCCCGTCCCTGCTGGGCATGGGCTTAGGCTGGGCGTTCACCGGCGGACCGATGGGCAGTCGGCTGATTGAGCATGTGGACCGCGACGAGCGGGAAATGGTCGCCTCACTGACCAATGAGGCTTACTACATCGGCGGCACCGTGGGCACGGCGCTGTTCGCTATCCTGTTCACGAAATTCTCGGCGTCTGAAAGTATCGAAATCAGCGCTCTGACGAACAGCGTGTTTTTGGACGGCTTTATTCCGTGCGCCGCATTCGCGGCAGCCTGTTGCGCCCTCATCATGATCCTGTCGGCCGTCGTCCATGACAGCGGCATCACATCGTGGCAGAAGAAAAAGACATAAACGGACAACACGTCGACGGGTTCATGAGTGGAGATGTGCGCGGGCTGACAGCGGCCGTCCTGACCGTCGTCGCTCTCACCACCTTCATGGACGGATTCGACGGGACCATGGTATGTGTGGCGCTTCCCGTTATTGGCGCCGACTTCGGCGTCGATACCGGTCTCTCCTCCTGGGTAACAGCCGCTTATTACCTGACAATCGCGGGGCTGGTCATTCTATTCGCACGGATGGCTAAGCGCTCAGGCGTACGTGAAGTTCTGATCGCCGGCTTCGCCCTGTTCGCACTGAGCTCACTGACCATTTCCTTCACGCCTGATTTCGCAGTACTGCTTGCATGCCGCTTTGTACAAGGTGCCGGCGCGGCCATGATGGGCGCAGCCGGGCCGATGGCCTGCGTCCGGTACCTCCCGGCCAAACGGCTGGGCTTCGGTATGGCCGTGCTGACCATGGGGTGGTCACTAGGCTACACCATGGGCCCGCCACTTGGCGGACTTCTCACCGATCTCCTCGGCTGGCGGTGGATGTTCCTAATCAATGTGCCGATCGGCCTGGCTGCAATCCTGCTGTGCCTCTACGGCCTGCCGCGGCACGACCACGACCAGGCTGCCGGGCGGCTGGACACAATCGGCGCGGTACTGCTATTCGCAGCGGTGGCTACCGCAGTCGTTGCCGTGGAAACGGCGGCCCACCCAAACCAGAAGCTACTGAGCCTGGGCGGCGGTCTGGCGGCCGTCGCATTGCTGGTGCTGTTCGTGCACCGGGAACGCCACATCACCGCGCCGTTGCTAAACATCCGGGTTTTCCGGCACCTGGACTTCACCGCTGTATTCCTTTCTTACGTACTGCTGAATATAGCCTATGCCGGAGCGCAGTATCTTATGCCGTTCTACCTGGAGATCGATCTGGGTATGAACACGACCCTTGCCGGGCTGTATATGCTGATACCGTCAGCGATTACCTTCATACTCTGCCTACCGTTCGGAAAACTTTCGGACCGGCATGGCGACCGCTGGACTTACTGCACCTTGTCTGCCCTGCTGCTCTGTGCGGCCTGCGCCCTCGCGGCCTGGGCCGGGCCCAGCTACGATCTCTCGCCGATGCTCACAGTGCTCATTCTGATGGGGCTGTGTTGGGCGACCTGTGGTGGCCCGGCCGCCAGCCGCATTGTCGAGCACACCGCCGACGAAAGCCTGGAGATAGGCTCTTCATTGGCCAATGAATCTCCGTTCCTCGGTATGGCCTTCGGTGCCTCTGTGTTCGGGATGCTATTCTCGTTCAGTTCTGGCGCGGTTGACGTGGGAATCGGCAGCCTGACCGCAGAAATCTTCACCATCGGCTTCGTCTGGACGATGATCGGTGGAGTCGCCATCGGCCTGATCGGAACGCTACTCTCGGCGGCTGTACGTGACCGGCCACGGAAGATGTAATCAGTGCACCGGCAGAAGGTCCCGGCCGGTCTCTAGCACAATCCAGCTACTGACTGCGAAGTAGCCCAGACAGACTGCACCGGCGAGGATAGCATAGCCGCCGAGCACAAATGCACCCAACAGAGTGGCAGTCAACTCGCCAGCCGCCAGCAGCAACGTTCCGACCATTAGCAGCCGCTCGCCGCGTAAGACGAAAGAAATGCCCACCACAACTGCCACGACACCAACAAAGAAATCCACCGCCAGTGAGGGCGTGTAACCTACGAGCACGATGGCCGAGAATATACTGCAGGACAGACCGAAGACGAGCATAAGTGTGCCTTCGAGCACGATACCCCTCACCAACGCGTATACGGCGAAGCCAACTGCAGTCAGTGCCAGAAAGAGCTCTGCGACGCAGATGGACCGCGAAGGCGTCGGAACCGCGGCGAACTGATAGCCGAGCTGAATCATTAGCGTGGAGAATACGAAGAATCCCGCGACTGCCACCAGTTCATAGGCGTGATCCCGGTCGGGTGCCTCTGGCGGAAGTACCTGGTTCTGGGTTACACGCAGCAGATTACGGCCAGTCTCGCTAAGAATAAGATTCCCGCAGGCATAATAAATATACAGTACTCCGGCAGCGACCAAACAGACCCCAGTCGCTTGGTGACCGGCTGCCGAGCCGAAAAGCTGCCCTAGCACAAAAGCTACAGTGAAAGCAATCGTCGCCGCCCCGAGAAGATAGTTACGCCGGTGGAAGAACATCAGTGCAGCTAGCAGAATACCGGGAGCCATGATGGCATCAGTCGTCGCATCGCCGTCCAGACCGAGGACCAGCGCGCAGATTGAGAAGGCGGCACAGGAAACGGCGGTATACAGAATGACGAGACCTTCGGTGACAATCTCACGGAAGAACAGGTGCAGAGCGAACATCAACACGAAGACCGCCAGGAAAATCCGGGTAAAGTGGTAAGCTGCCGGATCCACCGTCATGAACTGCCAGTCCGCATTTAGATAGAAGAGTCCGGACCATAGCGCCAAGGCACCGGCTAGCATGAATGCGGTGATCGAGAGGAAGGTGGTCTTCTCACCGAAAATTTCAGCCTCGGCCCGCCCGACAGTCATACCGCAACCTCCTGCGGGTCACGGATGCATTCATAGCGCAGAAAGTTCCAGAGAGCCAGATAGGTCGTGACCATACTTACGATCGCTATTAGGATCGGGATGTACGCGGCATATGCCGTGAATGACTTCAGGGAGAGCGACAGGAAGAGAAACACGGCCGCTAGCAGCGACAACCACTGATGCCGGAGAAGCTGCACCGCTATCAGCGCCAGGTATCCCAGGGAAAACAGAAGGTCCAGCACCATTGGCCAGGTGAAACCGGCCAAGTTCACAGCGGCACTCATGCAGACCGACAGGGCGATGAACAGCATGCTCAGGCCACGGTCTAGAAGACCGTGATTCAACGCGTAGACGGCAAATACCAGACACATGCTGGAAAGGGATGCCTTGACGACATTGAACTCGACACTGTCACGCCCCGGTTCGAGAACATTGAGACCAAGGAAGAATGACGTGGCCGCGAAAACCAGTGCACCGGCCGTGCCGACGACTATTTCCGAATAACCTCCGGTAGGCGCGAAAAGGTTCCGGTTCATCGACAGCCTGAACCATGGAAAGAACCCACTCAGGACCAGCAGCGCAAATATGCCCCGCATGATGAAAATCGCCCCGGCCGACAGGAAAGCGATAGCGGTAATCCGAGCGTACTGGGCCGGCCAGAGAACACCCAGCAGCACCGCGGTTGCAAAGACCGTGCAGGCCACCGCTGACATCCAATTATGCCTCCCGATGAAAACTTTTGCGCAGGCCAGGAAATCGACTGCAAAGAAGAGGTAGATAACGAAGTAATCGGCCTGCCCTGTCATGAACTCGGCAATCGAGAGGACCATAGCCGCAAGACCGATCATGAGCAGAACCAGAGCCTCAGTTAGACACCTCCTTCAAAGCAGGATAGCCGCAAAACTCAGCACCGCAAGACAGAGAAGAATCAGCGTTAGGTCGTAAGCGGCATCGATGACGCCTGTGGCAACCAACTGCCGCAACGGCCCAAATCCAAGCGCGATCATAAGCACTCCCGCCAATAACGCGACCGCACTGGGTATGAATGCTGTCCAGCGGCGTTCAGGATAATGCTCATACCTCAGCGCTAACCGCTCCGCTTGCATGGCGCCGTTATATTCGAAACTATCTAAATTGTTTTGCCGTCGTCAGCCAGACGACTCTTTGCTTCTACCCCACCAGTTAAATATGCAATTTCCAATTTGCGCCTTCGATATAAAATGAACGCCCTTTTTTGTGCTGATTTGTCATCATCTGAATGCTACGCCTCCGGGGTGTGCGCATGACCGAGGTCCGTGTCGGCCTCTGCGGTGCCTGCGGACGCATGGGCAACCTCATTATCCGCCGGCTGCTCGCCACGCCGGGCGTCAAGATCTCCGCAGCCTTCGATCTCGTCAAGATCGGCGAGGACATCGGCGAGGTCGCCGGCGTCGGCAAGCTGAACGTCCCCATATCGGACGCGAAGAACCTCGGCGCAGTGCTCAATGAATCCAAGACCGATGTCCTGATGGACTTCACCGTCGCCGCCGCTACCGCAGTCAACGCCCCGGTCGCCGCCGCGGCAGGCGTGAACCTAATCATTGGCACTACCGGTCTGACCGCCGAGCAGAAGACGAACATCACCGATGCAGTCATCAGGAACAATGTCGCAGCCGTCATTTCGTCCAACTACTCGATGGGTGTCAACATCTTCTTTAAGCTGTGCCGTCAGGCAGCTCACGACCTCGGCAACGACTACGACGTAGAGATCATCGAGGCCCACCACAACCAGAAGAAGGACGCACCCAGCGGTACCGCGATGACCGTCGCCGAGATGATCAGCAAGGAGATGGGCGGCAAGGACTTCGTCTACGGCCGCCACGGCGAATGCCCGCGCGGCAAGGAGATAGGCATCCACTCGATTCGTGGCGGTGACATCGTCGGCGACCACACCGTGATGTTCATCGGCAACTCCGAACGCATAGAGATCAAGCACCAGGCTCACTCCCGCGAGATCTTCGTCGGCGGAGCCGTCAAGGCCGCCCTGTGGGTCGTCAACCAGAAGAAGGGTGTCGTCTACGACATGACCGACGTCATGAGCTGAGGTGCTTGCTTCTCACACCATGCTCACTCGGGCCGCCAACCGGCCCGACCAAAAGATTGTTTTAATATACTCGGATGCAGAGCACTCCCGTGCATGGAAGGAGAGCTTGATCGGAAACACATGAAACTGATGCTGGGAGTTATCCTGCTCGCGACTCTCATGGACGGACTCGACGGCAGTATCGTCACTGTCGCCTTGCCGGACATCGGCATCGGATTCGGAGTCGACACCGCAACGGTTTCATGGGTGTCGATCGTCTACATGATGACACTGGCCTGCACACTCATCTTGTTCGCCCGCATAGCTTCCGCCCACGGTATACGCCGCATCATGGTAACCGGTCTCGCTCTCTTCACCGTCAGCTCTCTTGCCTGTGTCCTGGCAACCGAATACTGGGTGCTAATCGCAGCCCGTATCGTACAGGGATTAGGCGCGGCGATGATGGGCGCCGCCGGCCCGATGTGCTGCGTCGAATTTCTGCCGCCACGGAAGCTGGCTTTCGGTTTGGCAATCATAACCATAGGCTCCTCGGTCGGCTTCGCCATCGGTCCCGGAATTGGCGGCCTGCTGGTTGAATATCTCTCGTGGCACTGGATCTTCCTGATCAACATACCAATCGGACTCACAGTCATTCCGCTGGCTCTAAAAGCGCTGCCGAAGCACGTGCATAAAGACGTCCCGCCGCTGGACCGGCTGGGCGCAATGCTTCTAGCTGCCGGCATCGCTGTCGGCATCCTCTCGGCAGAGACGGCTTCATACACGGCGATGAGGGCCGTGTCGCTGGTAGCTGCGGCAATATGTCTCTGCAGCCTTGCCGCCTTCGTCTGGCGGGAGCTGTGGTGCAACCATCCTCTATTGAACGTCCGGCTCTTCCGTCACGCCGACTTCAGCGCGATCTTCCTCTGCCTGATGCTGGTCAACATGGCCTACATGGGCATCTGGTACCTGGTTCCGTTCTTCGGTGAGAAGCAGCTCGGCCTCTCCTCAGCGGAAGTGGGCATGTTCCTGCTGATATCAGCTGTCATCACTGCCGTATTCGGCATGCCGGTGGCCCGGGCCTCCGACCGCTATGGCCGGCGCTGGTTCTGTGTAGCCGCCGGACTGACCGCCGGGGCTTCCTTCGCCCTTTTCGCCGCCTTCGGTGGCTCGATGGGGCTGGCGCTCCTGACCCTGACTATTGTCCTCATGGGCATCGGCTGGGCCTTCGTCGGCGGACCGATGGCTAGCCGTCTGGTGGAGCATGCCGAGCGGGGCGAGCGGGACATGGCCTCCTCGTTGATCAACGAGGCTTACTACATCGGGGGCTCGCTTGGCACCGCAGTCATCGCCGCTCTTTTCACGCTCACGGCGCATGCCGAGGGCATCAATATCAGCGACGTCTCCGCCGCAGTCTTCATGAACGGTTTCGTGCCCTGCTGCTGGATTGCAGTCGCACTATGCATGATAATTGTCCTGCTGTCGGCCGCCGTCCACGACCGACAGACCGCAGAATGAGCTCAGACCAACTTAGCCTGGGCCCTTGCCATGAACTTCTCGCCGTGGACGACGAACCGCTCGTGGATGCCAGCGGCGATTTCACCTTGAGTGTCCGTTACCGTGAAGGTGAACCGCAGCCTCGCCCGGTCGACCTCTACCAGCTCAGTGCGACAGACGACAGCAGATCCGACAGGCGAGGCAGAGGTGTGCTTCAGCTCGGCGAGAGTGCCCACGGTGGCATCTCCTGGCGCCAAGAACGGTGCGACGGAGTCCAACGCAGTCTTCTCGACCAGCAGAAGGACCCTGGGAGTGGCTAACACGGGGAGGGTGCCGCTACCAAAAGCGACGGCAGTGTCGGCGGCAGTGACGGTCAGGTGCTCTTCGTTGACGATGCCGGAGGCGATCATAAAACGTCCATCGGTCTCTGCTTGATATAATATTCGCCTTAACGCTCACACTCTAACATAAGACTGTTTTTATCAGCGGAAGGGCATAGGCACCTCAGATGGGAGCATGAGCCTGGAAGACGACCTTTATAGTGAGCTGAACGACCTGCGGGAGGACCTGCGGCAGAAAAACCCCTATTCTAACGGTCGGATCCCCCAGGTCTGCACCGACGAGGCCCTCCGGGAGATGGCCCAGCGGGTCCCTACCAAATCGGAAGACTTCGCAGCCATCGAAGGCGTCGGCCAACGGTTCGTTGAACAGTACGGCGACGACTTTCTTCAGGTCACCAAGAAGTACGCGGTTACAGCCGCCAAGGGTGCCAGTATCGACCCTGATCTGGCCCAGACCCTGCGGGAGCTGCAGAAGAAGTTGGTCAACATCAGCCGCAGCAACCGTCTCCTCTTCCAGCCGAAGACAAGCCGCAAATACGCTTTCGATCTGCTCGGCCTCCCGGACGTGGACGTGCTCGGCCTCCTGTTCGGCCGCCACCGGGTCCTGACCCTCTGCGACCCCTCGAAACGGAAGGACGATGTCAGATTCTACAAGCACCTGGCTGACATCATCCGCGAAGTCAACCGCGATCAGCGCGACAAGGGTACATTCGACCTCTACATCGCCTATCCGTTCGTTGAGGGACGGCTGCTGGGCAGTGACGACTTCTACATCCGTGCACCGCTGGCCCTGTTCCCGGCCGTGATGGAGAAGGAGGGTGCGGCCATCAAACTCCGCCTGGACGATTCGCGGGACGCGATTTATAACAACACACTTGTCCTCGCTGCCATCAAGGTCGGCGGAAAAAACCATCCGCTTCCTGACAGCACCCTTGACGAGTATGAAGAAATCAGTTTCCTGCCCGATCTGCTCAAATTCTACGAGGAGCAGGACGTACCGATACAGGCCGGTAAAGGCCTGACTCTGAGCGAGTTCACCGAGTATAAGGCAAACGAGTTTCCCAAGTACAAGCCAGGCGAGTTCCACCTGACGTTCAACGCGCTAGTCGGAAAATACCCGTCGTATTCCAGTTACATCCAGAGGGACTTCGACCTGCTGCTCTCCGGCCGGGCCATTAACAACACCCTGGCTGACCTGATAAAGAACCTGGACAAGGAAGACTACTACTCCGACTATCCGTTGCCGCTCACCGAGGCACAATTGAAAGACAAGGGCCTCGAGGCGTCCGAGAAGGATCTGATGTACATTAACGCCCTCAACAGCGCCCAGGAGAATGTCCTGACCGCTGTGCGGAAGGAAGATGAACTGGTTGTGCAGGGGCCGCCGGGCACCGGCAAGTCACAGGTCATCACCGGCCTCATCTCTGCTGCGGTGATTGCAGGCAAGACCGTGCTGATGGTCTCGGAGAAGAAGACCGCCCTGGACGTGGTCTACTCCCGCCTAGGCACCCTCGCCAAATACTGCCTGCAGATCGATGACACCGCCGACAAGGACCGCTTCTATGCTCAGCTGGGCCGGATGCTCACTATGGAACCTCAGGCCCAGACAGCCGACCTCGGCCCGCTCTCGGACGGCATCGACAAGGACGTGGGCGCACTCAGCGACATCGCTTCGACGCTCTACTGTCCGGACGATTTCGGCGTAGCGCCCTGCCGGCTTTATGCCATGGACCGCTGGCTCGACACAGGCGACAAGACCCAGTATGCCACCTACGAAACCTACAAGAAAGGTATCTCGCCGGTGCTATTGACCGTTAAGTACCAGGAGGCTACCGAGCTTCACCGCAAATACAGCGACCCTACTCTGGTGAACAATGTCCGCGAGTATGCGGATATCGCCGCAAAGTCGCCCTGGATGACGGTAATGAAACCGGATCTCAGCGAGACGGCGGTGGATGAGATGAAGGCCGACCTCGAACGCCTTGATGCTGAGGTCGCGGAGCTGAACCGCAAGGGCTTCCTGGCCCGGCTGTTCTCCAAGGGGAAGGTCAGCCGGGACGCCACGACGGTGGTTAACCGCTATTTTGCCAGCTACGACAGCCGCACCATCGACACTGTCATGAGCAATCCCAAGGCCATAGCCGCCGCGGTGGACGACTACGACCGCTTCGCGGCCCGGGCCACTGTGTATCGGGCACTGACCCCGGTCGAGCGCTCTTACGGCGAGGACCTGCTGACACTCGGCAAGGCACTGCGGTCCTCTGACGGCACTACCAACGACGCCATCTACCGCTTCCTGCTCAATGATCACCTTCAGCGGTTCGACGCCTCGCACAAACACATGCTACAGGAACTCCACGACTTCGACAGTCTCGTAGCCGACATGGACCACAAGATCGCACAGAAGCGGGATCTCACCCGTTCGCTACTTGACAGTACCCTACGGGAGAATCTCAGGTACATCACCGAATCCAAACGCCGGGGAGATATCGCCCGCATCGTGGAGAACAAGCGCAAATGGAGCCTTAACAAGTTCATCGGCCGCTACAGCTACGAGCTCTTCAAAGGTGTGCGCGTCTGGCTGCTGACACCGGAGGTCGTTTCCGAGATAATCCCCATGGAGATGGGGCTGTTCGACCTGCTGGTCTTCGACGAGGCCTCCCAGATGTACGTGGAGCGGGGCATCCCGTCCATCTACCGCGCGAAGAAGGTCGTCATCGCGGGTGACCACAAACAGCTCCGGCCGTCGAGCCTGGGCACCGGCCGTATGTCCTACGATGACGATGACGATGACGATGCGGACGCCGAGGTAGGCGCGGCCCTCGAAGAGGAGAGCCTGCTCGACCTGGCCCGCGCCCGCTACGACAGCATACTGCTGAACTTTCACTACCGGTCGAAGTACGAAGAGCTTATCGCCTTCTCGAACTACGCCTTCTACGGCGGACGCTTGTACGTTTCGCCGAACGTCGTCCAGCCGACACGGCCGCCGATCGAGGTCATCAAGGTGGACGGCCGCTGGGAAGATCGCACCAATAGTGCCGAAGCCGATCGGATCGTGGCCCTGCTGAGACAGTTCTTCCTTACCCGTCAGCACCGCGAGACCGTCGGCATCATCACGTTCAACGTCTCGCAGCGGGACCTCATAAACGACCGTCTCGACGAAGCGACAGCCCAGGATCCCGCCTTCGCCGCTGCGGTAAACGAGGAGAGCAAACGCTTCGACAACGGCGAGGATGTCGGCCTTTTCGTGAAGAACATCGAATCCGTACAGGGCGACGAACGGGATGTCATCATGTTCTCGATCGGCTATGCCAGAAACAACGAGGGCAAGCTGATCCAGCGTTTCGGTTGGCTCAACACCCGCGGTGGCGAGAACCGGCTGAATGTCGCTATCTCGCGCGCGAAACAGAAGATCTACATCGTGACCTCCTTCGAGCCCGAAGAGTTGCAGGTAGAGAACCTGCAGAGCGAGGGACCGAAGATCCTGCAGAAATACCTGCAGTATGCCCGGGCGATCAGCAGCGGCAACCAGCAGGTGGCCGAGAGCATCCTGCTGTCCTTCGGCGCAGCGGAGCGGGAGCGGCCCGAGACGGCCGCCGACAACGACGCAGTCATGGAGAAGGTCTACACTGCACTCGTCCGCAAGGGATATTCTGTTGAACGGAACGTCGGCATCGGTGGCTACACCATCGATCTTGCGGTCAAGCAGGACGGCCGCTACATCCTCGGCCTGGAATGCGACAGCCGCATCTACGGCCTTTCGACCTCGACCAGGGAGCGCGACTACCACCGGCAGAAGTACCTTGAGTCCCGCGGCTGGCACATCCATCGGGTCTGGACGCCTGGCATGTGGAAGGATCCGGAGGCCGAGGTGGCCAAAATCGTCAAGGCCATCGAGCAGGCCCAATCTGGGGCGGTCGCTTTAAGCAAGCATTAAATCCTTGCAGCACCGATACTATAGGCATGCCTAAACTGACGCTAAATATCGACAACATGATGTGCGACATGTGCGTAAAGAAGGTCACAGACGCTCTTGCAGCGGTGCCGGGTGTTATGGACCTCAAGGTCGCCGTCGGAAAGGCAACCATGCATTACGATGAAACGAAGACCTCCGAGGAGACTCTCCTCAAGGCCGTCATTGATGCCGGCTATCCTGCCAAGATCAAGAAAGGGCTCTTCTGAGATGACAATGCGGGAGACTTTCCGCATAGGGGGCATGACCTGCGCAGCCTGCGCCGTGAAGATCGAAACCTCCGCGAAAAGACTGCCGGGCGTAAGCGAAGCCGTCGCCAACTACGGGAACAACACAGCAACAGTCACCTGGGACGAGAACCGGGTGGGCCGCACCCGCATCATACAGGCCATCGTCAAGGCTGGCTACACGGTCATAGAGGGAGATGCTGCGGCGGCCGAACGGGCCGCCCGCACAGAAGCCCTGCAGATGAAGCACAGCCTTCTAGTCGCTCTGGTCTTCGCCTTCCCCCTAGCCGTTTACGCCATGGCAGGCATGTTCGGCATCCGCGTGCCGTTCTATGACGACAAACCCGTCTTTGCCCTGATTCAGCTGACCCTCTGCCTGCCGGTCATCATCGCCGGTCGTCATTTCTACCTCCGCGGCTTCCCGGCGCTGTTCCGGGGCAGCCCCGACATGAATTCGCTCGTCGCCCTCGGTACAGGCACTGCCTTCGCCTACAGCGTCTACTGCACTTGGCAGGTTACCGCCGGCGAACCAGACTACGCTGTGTCCCTGGCCTATGACTCAGCCGCAATGATCATCGCTCTGGTATCGGTCGGCAAGTATCTCGAGTCACGGTCGAAAGTCCGCACCAACGAGGCTATCCGCGGACTCCTCGACCTCGCCCCAGCCGAGGCTTCAATCCTCCGTGACGGCCGGGAGGTACGCATTCCAGCCACCGAACTGCAGGCCGGAGACCTGATTCTCGTCCGTCCGGGCGAGGCCATCCCTGCTGACGGCACCGTCACCGCCGGCGACTCGGCCGTCGACGAGTCGATGCTAACCGGTGAGAGCCTTCCCGCTCCGAAGCAGACTGGAGATCTGGTTTACAGTGGCACGGTCAACGGTGAGGGCAGCCTCCGCGTGGTCGCGACCCAGGTCGGCAAGGGTACCGTGCTTTACCAGATCATCGGAATGATCGAGAGCGCTCAAGGCACCAAGGCACCGGTCGCACGGGTCGCCGATCGGGCGGCAGCTGTATTCGTGCCGGCCGTCATCCTCGTCGCCGTCGCCGCCGGCGCTACTTGGCTCATTGCCGGAAGGAGCCTCGCCTTCGCCCTGACGGTGCTGGTTTCGGTACTCGTCATATCCTGTCCGTGCGCACTGGGCCTCGCCACCCCGCTTGCGATTATCATGGGCACCGGACAGGCTGCGAAACGGGGCATTCTCTTCAAGAGCGCGACAGCGCTCGAGACCATCGGCAAGGTTGACACCGTCATCCTTGACAAGACCGGTACCGTAACGTCTGGGCGGCCGGAGGTCACCGATGTCATCGCGAACGGGATGAGCGAACGGGAGTTGCTTATGCTCGTCGCCGCCGCAGAGGCGGATTCGGAGCACCCCATCGCCGCCGCTGTCCGCCGGAAGGCCATCGCCGAAGGCCTGACCGTTCCCGCTCACGGCCGCTTCGAAAGCCGCACCGGACAGGGCGTGATCTGCGAGGTAATCGGGCGGCAGGTCGCTGTTGGAAGCCCGGCCCTTATGACTTCGGTCGGCGCTGCCGATGAAACACTGGCACAGAAGGCAGCCGTCCTTGCTGCCCGTGCCAGGACCTGCGTATTCGCCGCTGTCGACGGCCGGGCAGTTGGCATCCTCGCCGTAGCCGATCCAGTCCGGGACACTGCTGCGGCCGGAGTGGCCGACCTACAACGGCTTGGAATCGTGCCGGTTATGGTAACCGGCGACCATCCGGCCACCGCCGCCGCTGTCGCCGCCGAAGTTGGCATCAGAGAGGTACACGCCGGCGTCCTGCCGCAGGGCAAAACGGATATCGTCAAGGGCCTGCAGGTAAAACAACAGACAGTCGCCATGGTCGGCGACGGCATCAACGACGCACCGGCGCTGGCACAGGCCAATGTAGGCGTTGCAGTCGGCTCCGGCACTGACATCGCTATCGGCGCCGCAGACGTCGTGCTCATGAACAGCGACGTGCGGAACGTCCCGGCGGCCGTCGAAATCGGTCGTGCGACACTGCACAACATCAGGGAGAACCTATTCCTGGCATTCGTCTACAATGCGGTCTGCATCCCGATTGCCGCCGGATTGCCGTACGTCCTGGGGATGGCCGAGTTCCCGCAGATGCCGATGCTGGCGGCCGCAGCGATGTCGCTGTCCTCGATATCCGTGACGCTCAACGCATTGCGGCTAGGCCGCTTCAGGCCTGCTTCGCTGGACCCAGCCGGGCCTGCGTGACCCGGTATGTCCCAGCGCCATGCCGCCATTCCTTCTCCGCAGCGACGACCTCGATCGGACAGCGGTGGAGCGGCGAGTCGATGGCCATCGACTCATACTCCCCACCCTCGCCTATGACGCTGATCTGGTACTTCTCGCGCAGTTTTTTCAGGTCCCTTACCGCAGCGGCATCAATCGGCCGTCCGAGCCATGATTCATCAAAACCCTCGGCGTAACAGCCGACTATGACCGCCCGCACACCGGCGTCAAGCATCTGATCCAGGACCAGATCCTGGTTCTTCCGCCACAACGGAGCCAACAGCTTCAGGCCTATGTCCCCGCATACCATATTCATCCGGTCCCACTGATAGTCAGACCATACGGCGCCGGTGACGATGCCATCGACATCCAGCCTCTCAAGCGCTGCCTTCATCCCGGCCAGGTCACTGGCCTCTGAACCGTCGCTGTGCCCTACCACCAGCCGCTTCCCGAGCGCCTCGGCCATGACCGGAACCACATTCAGATTCGGCGTGTGGAACACCCACGAGCCCGCCTCGGACGGAACGATGTTCACCAGATACGGCACCTCGTGTCCCATCTGCTCCGCGAGATAGAGCGAGAAGACCGAGTCCTTCCCGCCCGAATACAGCGACGCCAAGCGCATATGCATCGCTCATCAGTCGCTAGATTAATGTAAGTTTTCGTTGATGATGCGGCAGCAAGGTCGGGAACTAATGGTTACCGCAGATCAGCAGGCTATGAAGAAGGCCGCAGCCGAGAAGGCCGTCGATGAGTATGTGAAAGACGGCATGACCGTAGGTCTCGGAACCGGTTCGACTGCGTATTTTGCAATCCAACGCGTCGGTCAACTGGTGAAGCAGGGTCACAAGCTCCGCTGTGTCGCCACTTCCCGTGCTACCGAGGAGATTGCGAAGGAATGTGGCATCACCATCGTCCAATTGGACGATGTAGACCACATTGATGTCACCATCGACGGTGCCGATGAGGTGGACCCGAACCTCCATCTCATCAAAGGTCTCGGCGGGGCGCTCCTGCGGGAGAAGATCGTCGCGGCGGCTTCTATTCTCGAAGTCATCGTCGTCGACGAATCGAAACTGGTTAAGCACCTCGGCGAGAAGGTGCCGCTGCCGGTCGAAGTCGTCATGTACGGTCACCTACGCACCGCCTACGCGCTCAAACGGCAGGGTTGCGAGCCGATCCTGCGGATGAAGGGCTCGGAACCGTTCGTCACGGATAATGGAAACAACATCTACGACTGCAAGTTTCAGCAGATCACTAGCCCCTTCTTCCTTGAGTCCGCAATCGACACGATTCCGGGCGTCGTAGAGAACGGTCTTTTCCTGAATCGGGCCGGCGCGGTCATAGTTTCCCACAGCGACGGGACCGTCACAGAGCTCCGGCATAATGACTGACATGGACGTCTTTTTCTGCAGATTTCACCAATTCCCTTTAAATAAATGAAGAGGATAGGGGAGGATTACGTATAGTCCGCCGTAACGACGGATTACATTGAATCCAGGTGATTTAAGATGAAAATGCCCAGAACGATCAAGACCTACTGTCCGTACTGCGGCACTCACACTGCTCACGCAGTGGAGAGGGTCAAGAAAAAGAAAGCCAGCGAGCTCAAATGGGGACAGCGCAGATTCCGTGAGGTCACCTCCGGTTACGGCGGTTTCCCGCGGCCTAAGCCAGAAGGACGTGAGAAGCCGACGAAACGTATCAACCTAAGGTACAGATGCGAGGTCTGCAAGAAGGCCCACACGACCAGTTGCCTGCGCGCTAAGAAATTCGAGCTCACGGAGTGATTAAGATGACTGGAAATTTCGTCAAGATGAAGTGCCCCGACTGCGGTGGCGAACAGATCGTCTTCAAGAAGGCAGCTACGAGAGTGCTTTGCCACGTTTGCGGCGCAGTCCTCGTCGTCCCGAAGGGCGGCGTCGGCGAGCTGCACGGCGAAGTGCTTGAGGTGGTTGGCTGATGTCAAGAGCCAGAGGCTTTCCCGAGAACGGAGAACTCGTCGTCTGCACCGTCACATCGGTGAAGAACTTCGGCGCCTTCGTTACCCTCGATGAATACGAGGCAAAAGAGGGGTTCGTTCACGTTCGGGACGTTGCCACTGGCTGGGTCAAGTACATCAGAGACTACATCAGGGAAGGGCAGAAAATCGTCTGTAAGGTCCTCGGTGTGGACTCTCAGAAAGGCCACATCGACCTTTCCCTGAAAGCCGTCAACGACCATCAGAAGAGAGAGAAGATCCAGCAATGGAAGAACGAGAAAAAGGCCGACAAACTCCTGGAGATTGTCGCTCAGAAGCTGTCGGAAACACCTGATGAGGCCTTCGAACAGTTCGGCCGCACACTCTACGACGACTATGGCTCTCTCTACGATGCATTCGAGGCGGTAGTTGCTGCACCAGATGACTTCAAATCTGAGTACAGCGGCGCATGGGTCGAAGCCTTCGTACAGATTGCGACCGAGAACATCAACCCGCCGGCTGTCGAAATCGACGCTGTGCTGGAGATGACTTCTCCGGCGCCTGATGGTGTCGAACTCATCAAGAAGGCTCTGCTGGCCGGCCTGGAGGCCGCAGAGGATGGGAATGCGAAGATCACCAGTGTTGGTTCTCCGCGCTACCGTCTCGTCGTCACTGCTTCCGAATACAAGGCAGCCGAGGAAATTCTCAAGAATGTTTCTCAGACTGCCATAGACAGCCTTACCGCTGACGGCGGTGCGGCTGTTCTTAAGCGCGAGAGCAAGTAAGATGAAGTCCGCGCTCCGCCGGTGCCCCCGGTGCGGCCGGTATTCTTTGGACATGGCCTGCGCTATGTGTCAGACGGCCACCGTGGTTGCTGCACCGGCCCGTTTTTCACCGGAGGACCGCTATGGCGCTTATCGCCGGCAGGCGATAAAAGAGGAGTATGGAGAGAATGGAAAGTATCGTCAGATATGAATCCAAACCGATTCTCCACGATCCCGTCTTCATCGAGGCCCTACCGGGAATCGGCAATGTCGGGAAGATCGCCGGTGACTTTTTAGCTAACGCATTCAAGGCTGTGAAATTCGCCTCTCTTTATTCCGACAACTTCCCTCCACAGGTTATCCCCGACCAGAACTGCGTCGTGAAAATGGCCTGCAACGAGCTATGGTACGCCAAAGCCCCAGATGGCCGTGACGTCATCTTCCTGCGCGGAGACTATCAGGGCAGCACTCCTGAAGGACAGTTTCTGCTGGCCGAAGATGTCATGGAGCTTCTGCTGGCCTATAATACAAAGCTGATCATCACACTTGGCGGCTACGGCACCGGCACTATGATCGATGAACCGCACGTCTACGGCGCCATGACCCGCCGCGAACTACGGCCGATGCTTGAAGAAGCCGGAGTTGATTTCAATCCTGGCGAACCGCAAACCGGAATAGTCGGGGCTGCCGGAGTCCTGTTGGGTCTTGGACAGATCAATAATGTCGATGCAGTCTGCTTGATGGGCGAGACTTCTGGTTTCTTCGCCGATCATAAGAGCGCTCGCGCCATTGTACTGGCACTGCAGAAGATGTTTAAGGCTGACAACCTCGATTTGAAAGCGCTAGACGAGCAATCCCAGCAAATCGAGGAACTTACCGCCAAGGTAAAAGATATGACATCTGATGAAAAACGCGACCTCAACTACATTGGCTGAGTGCCGTTTATCTGACTTGTCTTCTGTTGCTACCGAATGTAAAGAGATCTCTTCTCTCGTGACTTATTGACCTGTCGGTTTTATTCCTCAATCGAGATGAGTGACTGCATCAGTCATCACCCATTTCTTTTGAAATTCCCGGGCGGTGAATTAAAAACCAGCTTGACACACAAGCACAAGATATTCTTTCGATTTTGTGCGACACAACGACCGAGCTAATCTCACTGCTATTAATTGACAATGCCGAGTGAAGCATGTCTCAGACAATATGGCTGTAAGAATAACACATGGCCTGTACCCAGACTGTGCCATTACTTTTAAATATAGTCGCCATAATCATGTCCTGTCCTCACCTAGCTCAGACTGGCTAGAGCGGCTGACTGTAGAGTGTTCTCGGATGAATCCGATACAGCCGCTGATATCAGCAGGTCCCCTGTTCAAATCAGGGGGTGGGGACCATAATTCTATTGCCGAGTGAATGACTTTTGGTCATACTTTTTGTGAGATTCAGACATTATTTAATCTACAGACAGTCGGCAACCTCGCAAGCAAACATGGTCATTCGACAATATCATAAACCGACCTACTGAGCCGCTGTTAATGAATAGAGCAATCTCAACAGAGTACAATCACCGAAAATTGTTAACTCCGCAATTGACAGTGATGTTGTTTATCTGAGCACAGTTACTGCCACCGATCACCAGTCGACAGAATTTTTCGGTCTCCAAGCCTCCGTCTCCTGCTTGAAAACGTTGCCGATGATAACTGGTACTGTTGAAGCATCGACAGCAAAATCAACGACTGGTTAGGCCGTACCAGATCATGATGACAGCTCTTCAAATTTTTAACATAATTGAACCATACATCAAAAAATTAACATCAACAGCCGTCTAACTGTCTTATTTCATATTCATTGAAACGAAAGAGCTCTGCTTAAAGACACGATCTGGACAGACTTCTTCGCAACGGCCACAAGCCGAGCCAAGACAACGTCCCGTATTTATACTGAATTTCCCGTCTGCAAATGAGAGCGCTTTTTCAGGACAGAACTGGACGCACCGCATGCATAATTTACAAGACCATGACGCCGTCAGAGCAGTACATCCATCGAATATGTCAAGGCCTTCACCGAGGTCGCGGATATCGCGCATGACCTGCCGCTCGACCCGCGGCGTGACATGGTCATCGAGATAGCCGCTGAGACCGTAGCCTTCCAGTAACTTCCGGTAGCGGTCTGGAGCCATCCCTTCGGTCCAAAGGGCGAGTTCATAGACATAGAGATTACGGAAAACATCTGAAGTCGCAAACATGATGTGTTCGGCCAGAAGCTGTTGCCGCAGTGCGTTAAGCTCCGACAGGATATCCGGATCACGGGCCAGATCCTTGGCCAGCTCCAGCGAAGTGTTACCCACCTGCACCAGTCTGGTCGCATCTGGCGGCACAATGCCAACGGCTTGGGCTTTAACCGGGTCCACATAGGTGCCGGAGGCACCGGCCATGTACATTGTCTGCACTTCCCGAGGCGCAACATCGGCAGCCTGCATGAGGGTCATCTGACCGGCGCGGAGCGCGCCCAGGGCCTTGCCAGCCTCTTGAAGGTCGTGCTCAGTGAAGACGATCCGCTTGGTGAGCCGCACTTCGCCCCCTGCAAGATGCGGTGGCTCAATACACTCGTCCTGCAGCCCAGCATAAATTAGCGCGATGACACCGGTACCAGTGATGCCGACAGGAGTTATCCCCGCTGCCCTGCAGATGCCGCTGCGCAGGTTCAGCAGCGGACCGTTCTGTGCTTCTAACTGCCTGTCGAGCACTTTCACCTGCCAGCCGGCCGGCTTCCGCACCAGATCGCTGACGGCTCCTGGGCCCGCAAGCATGCCGGCCGCAATCTGCTGCCCCTCGATCGCCGGGCCCGCCGCAGCGGAGCCCGAGAAGATACGGTCGCCGACCTTCAGCGCCATCTCGGCGTTGGTCCCGTAGTCGGTGACCATGCAATAATCGTCGTCCAGGAAGCCGGACTTGAGCATCATAGCGAGCGCGTCCGCACCGATCTCATGGCGGATGGCCGGCGGGATGACAACCTCTGTACCCTCCGGGAAGCCGAGATCCGGCCCCGGCACCACCCTACCAGAGCGGTCGACAGAGTCCACACCCTCCTTCGCAAGTTTGTTAGCACCAGCGTAGGCGAGGTCGCGGATCTCCCAGCCGGCGAAGAGCGACAGCTGGACCGGATTGCCGCAGACGGCCAGGCGCACCCAATGCTCCGGCCGCAGACGACCGATAAGTTCGCTGATCGCATTTACTAACAGGCCACGGGCGACCTCCGGCCCCCGTTGGATGGCAAATGTCAGGTGATCCATCACATTCGCGCCCGGCAACGGATTGTGAGTCGCCACACTGGTACGGACTACCTAACCCGTGACCGGGTCCAGCAACTGCCCCCGCACGCCACTGGTGCCGATGTCGATCGCGATTACCTGTTCCGTCATATCCTCACCTGGGGCGGACTTCTGCCCGCCTCGCCCGCTCACTGGCGGTAGTCTTGCCACTTCTTCTTGCCCTCGCAGATGCCGGTGGCGACCTTGACGGTCTCCAGCGGCGTCTTGGTGTACATCGCGTTCGTGAAAGTGTCCACGAACGGCCGCGAGACGGCCGCGCCGCCGCAGGCGACTGAGACACCAGTCTTCTCGAGTTCCAGAAGCAACGCGGTGTCGGTCAGGCCGGGCTTGGTCGTGCTCATCAGGGTGGAGCCGCATACCAGCTGGACCCCCTCCTTCTTCACGGTCTCGAGGACCTTCTCCTTGGGCACGTCCCGTCCGATGTCGA
>Ga0183095_10496_pt2 | contig 97089 bp, 103 predicted proteins | sample BioMet4_FD_130346 | JGI IMG/M metagenome (GOLD analysis project Ga0183095, IMG submission 130346) | Microbial communities from bioreactor (seeded with sewage sludge) at LBNL, California, USA - Biofuel metagenome 4 (v2) (version 3) | ecosystem: Engineered > Bioreactor > Anaerobic > Unclassified ...
GCCCGCGGCGCTGCTGAACGACTACAAGCCCGTCGACCCCGCCAAGCCCTCCATCCCCGCCGATATAAAGCCCGGCGACAAGGTGTTCGGCACGGTGGTCTGCGCCGGCGTGAAGAGCGTGGAGAGCGCCGGAGTCAACCTGTGGAAATGCGTGTTCGACCTGGGCGGCTCCGCCGCGGAGACCGTGGCGGACTTCCAGAACATCCACGAGTGGGATCTGGTGGCCTTCGACACCGCCTCCGGCAAGGTGCTGGGGCTTGACGGCCTCCGCGCCGAGCAGAAGGAATTCCCCAACTGTATCGACGACGGCATCTTCATTCTCCACGAGCCCGACGCCGTCCCCGGTGCCGACATCAGGCCCGTCATCGGCCGCGACGACCATGTGGTGGACTTTGAGATTACCCCCAACCGCCCCGACTGCCTGTGCATGATCGGTCTGGCCCGCGAGGCCGCCGTGACCTTCGGCAGGAAGCTCAATCTCCACGAGCCTGTGGTGGCCGCCAAAGCCGGCGGCGACGTTAACAGCCTGGCCCGCGTGGTGGTGGAGGACAAGCTCTGCCTGCGCTACACCGGCCGCATGGTGAGAAACGTGAAGATCGCCCCCTCCCCCAAGTGGATGCGCGAGCGCATACGCGCCTGCGGCATGCGCCCCATCAACAACATCGTGGACATCACCAACTACGTCATGATGGAATACGGCCAGCCCATGCACGCCTTCGATTTCTCCTGCGTGAAGGACGGCGAGATACACGTCCGCCGCGCCCGCCCCGGCGAGACCATCGAGACGCTGGACGGCACTGCCCGCGCGCTGAATGAAACCATGCTGTGCATCTGCGACACGGAGAAGCCCGTGGGCGTGGCCGGCGTCATGGGCGGCGCCAATTCCGAGATCGTGGGCGACACCGCCATGGTGCTCTTCGAGTCCGCCAACTTCGACGGCACCTCCATCCGCCGCACCGCCACCGCTCTGGGCATGCGCACCGACGCCTCCGCCCGCTACGAGAAGGGTCTGGATCCCGCCAACACCATGCTGGCCGTCAACCGCGCCTGCGAGCTGGTGGAGCTGCTGGGCGCCGGCGAGGTCGTGGACGGCGTCATCGACGTCTACCCCGATCCGCTCCCCCAGACCACGGTGAAGCTGGAGCCCGACAAGATAAACGCCCTGCTGGGCACCGACATCGACCGCGAGACCATGGTGAAGATACTCACCGAGCTGGACTTCACCCTCGACGGAGACACCATATACGTCCCCTCCTGGCGCGGCGACGTGGAGCACTACTCCGACATCGCCGAGGAGGTCGCCCGCATATACGGCTACAACAACATCCCCAACAAATTCTCCGGCGGCAACACCCGCTGCGGCGGCTATTCCGAAGTGCAGAAGGCCAAGCGCCTGCTGGGCGCGGAGTGCCGGAGCCTGGGCATGGACGAGATAATCACCTATTCCTTCATCAGCCCCACCTATTACGACAAGATCCGCCTCCCGGCCGACTCCCCCCTGCGGGACAGCATCAAGATCCTCAACCCCCTGGGAGAGGACACCTCCATCATGCGCACCACCGTGCTGCCGTCTATGATGGAAATTCTTGTACGCAACTACAATTTCCGCAACAAGCAGGCCAAGCTGTACGAGATGGGCCGCGTATATTTCAAGCGCGCCGACGGTCTGGCCGACGAGCCGGAGATAGTGTCCATCGGCGCCTACGGCGAGGATATGGACTTCTACAAGCTCAAGGGCTGGGTGGAGGAGCTGCTGCGCTCCCTGCGCACGAAGAAGCCCGAATTCATTGCGGAAAAGTCCAATCCCTCCTACCATCCCGGCCGCTGCGCCAAGGTATATGTGGAGGGCGAGTGCGTGGGCGTTTTCGGTCAGATCGACCCGCGGGTGGCCAAAAATTACGGCGTGGACGCCGAGTTCTACTGCGCGGAGCTGTCCTTCGCCGCCATGTATAAGCTCAGAGGCGCCAAGCCCGTCTATCAGCCGCTGCCCCGCTTCCCGTCCATCAACCGCGACATCGCCATCGTGTGCGACGCCTCCATCCCCGTGGCAAAGCTGGAGGAGTGCATCTGCGCCGCCGGCGGCGATTACCTGAAGAACGTGGAGCTCTTCGACGTTTACACCGGCATCCATATCGCCGACGGCAAGAAGTCCGTGGCCTTCTCGCTGACCATGCGCTCCGACGACCAGACCCTCACCGACGAGCACGCCGACGAGATACTGGCTTCAGTCCTGAACGCGCTGAAAACAAAGCTGGGCGCCGTAATCAGGTGATTTTGTAATGCAACGGTAATATTGCGGGGCTTTACTTCACGTCCTTCTCTGGTATAATATAAACATAAGAAAGATAATTTATATTATTTCGTAACCAAGGAGGGAGTCACATGGAGGACGCCACCAGAAAATTTACCGCCATCGACAGCAAGACCGAGATGAAAGAGATATTGTCGTCCGTGTACAATTCTCTTAAGGAAAAGGGTTATAACCCCATAAATCAGCTTGTAGGTTATATTCTGTCCGAGGATCCGACTTATATAACCAATTACAATAACGCCCGCAGTCTTATCTGCCGCATTGACAGGGACGATCTGCTGCAGGAGCTGCTGGTATCGTATCTCGGAAAATAAAGTCAAAAAACTGCCGCTCATATGAGCGGCAGTTTTTTATTGTAACGGTAATACGGGAGAATGCCAAAAAGAACGGCCCATCCATTAGGATGGGCCAAAAAAATCGCGGCAGAGCCCAGCGAAGCGGGTCTGGCGCGAAGAGGAGGAGCGACGAAGCGAATGAGAGACGGCGTTAATTAAAACGCCGTCGCGAACGATACGAAGTCCGCGACGACGATGGCAGCGGGTGAAGGATTTGCCCTCGCTGCGGCTCGGGTCCACGGCGGTTACAACGCGCCACCGGCGTCGTCGCCGCAAGCTTCATATCGCTCACCGCTTCGCGCGCTCACCGTTTCGCTCATTCCGCTGCGTCTCCTCTCCTGATGCGGCCCGCTGCGCGGGCGCACATCAGGTCACCTATAAGAGCCGCCTTTTCAAATCCTTTTACGGGAGAATGCCAAAAAAACGGCCCATCCATTAGGATGGGCCAAAAAAATCGCGGCAGAGCCCAGCGAAGCGGGTCTGGCGCGAAGAGGAGGAGCGACGAAGCGAATGAGAGACGGCATTAATTAAAACGCCGTCGCGAACGATACGAAGTCCGCGACGACGATGGCAGCGGGTGAAGGATTTGAAAATCCAAAATATTAAAAACTGTGTATTTTTATATCAAATTATGTGCCATTTAGTAATGCAAATCTCGAAATTCATTAACTATTTTACAATGTATTATTTTGTGTTATATCGTGATTGTCGTCAAAAGTGTCGTCAAAAAAGCGGAGGCAAACGCCCCCGCTCCGTTCTTCATTATGCGATTTACTTATTAGGGAAAGCCGCCTTTTCAATCTCGGTTCCAGCTATGTTCTCAGCAAGTGAGGCCAAGGCTGCGCCCACAATGTTACATATCGCTTCATTGGTTTCCCGCTCGTAAAAATCATCCGGGCTTCCTAAACCAATAAGCAAATGAGCCATCTCATGTCCAAGAGTGAAGGCTGCCTGTTCATCTCTGTCAAATGGGTCATCAATCGGCATCATAATCATTCTGCCGCTTTCATCTGCTCTTGCGAGGATAGCACCATCAATGGAGTCATCCGGCACAGTCTCATAAACGATTTTGAATCCAGCCTTTTCGCAGAGGCTGGCGAGCATTTTGTAGATTAACCCATTCTTGTAGTCTTTTTCACTTTCCATGTTGCTCCTTCTCCTTTACTTTTTAAGTTTCTCCATATAGGCAAGTACTACGTCCTGCTCCTTTTCTGAAAGACCTAAGATAACGCAGACCATGTCTTTTGCCTGTTCGCTAAGGGATGAATAGCTATCCCAAATGCCTTTTGCCCTGACCTTTGCCTCAACCTCTGCTTTGTTCATTATAATACCTTCTTTCATACAATGTCTTTCTGTACAGATACGGCCCGGCCAATGAGGTCGGGTTTGCTTGTGTGGGCAGTTACGCGCTTCAGTAATATACCACCATTGCCAGTGGCGAAAGCGCCTATCTCGCCAGCCTCAACAGCGTCCTGACGGTGTATTACGACGTCGTCGCCAGGGTCAATACAATAATCGCTATATGCGCCGGTGGTTACTTTTGAGAAAAGCCAGTTTCTTGCGTCCTCCTCGTTCTTAAAGGTCAGCCTCTTTTCCATGTAAAACCTCCTTATTATATGAGTGGGAATTTGCCCGCCCTTATCGGAGTTAAATATACACTTTTATTTGGTGTATGTATATTGACATCATGCACATTATTTTAGTGTATATTTTGTTGCGGTTATACACTTGTGTTTTGTGTATGGTATGGTATAATTTGAATGTTAAGGTATAAGCATATCGATATCAGGAGGTTGTATGTCCATAACGTATAAGATTGATGTTCTATCCGCATTGAAGTCCGCAGGGTATTCCACATATCGTATTAGACGAGACAAGCTGCTCGGTGAAGCTACATTGCAGAAGATACGTCAGGGAGAAATCATATCAACGGAAAACCTTGATCGGCTATGTATGTTGCTAAAGTGTCAGCCAGGGGATATACTTGAATATAGTTCAGACAATAGTTCCGCGCAAAAATAGCACATACTATAACTGCAACGGTTTTATCAATCGTTTCATATCAAAGCAGCTTGGCGGTAGAAGTAAATCAAATCTGCGGGTTTGTATATTGGCATAATGCGCAGGCTGTTTCATGGAGTTTTTTGAATAAAAACAACCGCCCCCATTGTCATAGTGACTTTGGGAGCGGTCTTTTCATACTGTTCTGTAAACAATCATACAACCGGGTTTGCTATTGGTGTACCATTAAATTTTGCTGCTGTGATCAGCGGGTTAATGAGATAAGAGGCAATCTTCATCCCGTCTGGCATGACAAGGTTTACATTGAATATACCACCCGTGTTTTGGGCTGTGGTCGATACCCCATTGATAATACCGGCGGAGGAAATGCCCTGTGCAGAAGAAGAAAAGCCAACGGTACGGGTTCCAAAGCTGAATGACTTGTCTATCTGTCCCGTGACAAGGCCCTCGTTATCCTTTATTCCCTTTGCAAAGAGTTCCATCATATCAGGCGCATAAGTGTGGAAGTTTGACAGCGGGCCTTTAGAAGGCTCAGAGAAGCCCAGGAAGTCCTTGACCGTCTGAGCGACAGACTTTACGGAGCTTTTGACGGCTTCAAACTTAGCTTTAATGCCAGCGACAAAGTTGTTTATCATGTCGCTGCCCCAGTTCTTTGCCGCCGTTATTATCCCGTTGAATTTATCCTTTATGCCCTGAATAACGCCGGAGAAAAACTGCGGTATTGAGTTCCAAACAGATTTGACGGTGTTTGCTGCCGTTGAGAAGAAACCCGTTATATCTGCCCATATTGCCTTTACTTTATTTCGGAAATCTTCATTAGTTGCATAAAGCGTCACTAACGCCGCGATCACTCCGGCAATAAGTGTGGCGACAAGTACAAATGGGTTTGCATTCATTACCGCGTTTAGCAGTCCCTGTGCTATTGTCTGCCCCTCTGTGGCTTTAGTAAGTGCGTCAATAACGCCGGAGATAGCAACGGCGCCTTTATATGCAACGGCGGCTGCGGCAACAGCCGTAATTGTCGGGAGAAGCGAGGCGAAAGTATTTCCAAGATTTGTAAGGCTTGTGAGGACTTTGCTGACATCTATTGAATCAACGAAAGATATAATGCTTGGCAACAGCCCTTTTGCCTTGTCAGATACGCCCTGAAACAGTTCTCCGATCTTAGACGTCACATTATCTTTTAAGGTAGAAATAAGTCCTGACGTCGTTTTAGCGCCCTGCTCCATACCGCCATAGAATTGGCCGCCGCTCTCTGTGGCCCATTGGAAGGCCTGGTCTACCTCTTTTATGGTTATTTCGCCTTTTGACATTTTGTCTTTAAGCGAAGCCATGCTCTCGCCGGTCTTTTGGCTGATTACCTGCAACGGGTTAAAGCCGGAGTTAATCATCTGTAACAGGTCTTGCCCCATGAGTTTGCCGTTGGAAGCAACCTGACCATATACCAGCGAAAGAGAGCTAAACTTTTCAGCATTGCCAAGAGATACGTCTCCAAGCTGCTTCATAATGCCCTGAGTCTTATCGCTTGAAATTCCAAATGATAGCAGAGTCTGTGTTGCAGAGGCAAGGTCTGACATTTCAAACGGTGTTGCGGCGGCCATCTTTTTCAGTTCTTCAACCTTTTTTGTAGCGGCCTCCTGACTCCCAAGCATTACCTGAAAATTTGTGGTATATGTCTCCATCTGACTGTTATATGCAAGTCCGATTTCTGCCAGTTTTTTTACTGCACTTGCCCCAGCCTTAAAAGCTCCGGTAAATGCACTTGCTATAACAGCGCCTTTTGCCACAACAAGAGAAGAAAAACTATTAGTCTTGTCTGAAGCTTCGTTAATCCCTTTTTTATAGTCACTATCATCAATAGTAATTCTTGCGAACAAATCTAATAAGTCTATCTTCAGCACCCTCCTTCTGATTTTTTGGCCTGTTCGACGATATACCGTCCAACTTCCCCAAGCATCAGTTTAAGATCGTCCGCCGTTGGCGGTGTAGGCCTCTCAGTAATCTGAAAATGCAGACTTTTGTCCGTGACCCTTTGTATCCATTCAAACGTTTCTCTGGATGAAAAGCCGTAGTATATGGCCCATCTGCTTTTCTGATTGTCTGTCAGTTCATCATAGTATTTGCCCTGTTCAACAAGCCGCTGGATATCAGGATATTTCTTTGCATTTTTCTTAAACTGCTTTATGCGCTTTTCGTAGTATGTCAAGTCTCTTATCTCCATTCTTTGTGGAATGAGCCCGCCTTTGAAAATTGTGGCGGGCTATGCTTATGTATGATTTACCATAGCTGAAACTTCCAGAATAATTGCGTCCAGGTCTACCCTCGACGGCCTCGGTCTGTTCGCTGTGAGCCTGTCGTGCAAGTCGCCGTTGACCATCTCTGTGACTTCTTCAAAAGCCGCCCGGTCAAGTCCCTTGTACTGACAGTAACGCGCCCTCTGTGCGTCTGTGAGTGCGTCATAATACAGATCGTTAGCAATCATCAGCAGCACGTCAGGGAATGGCATTCTGGTGGACTCCATGCGTCTCAGCCGGTTCTTAATCCCGCGTTCCATCAGCGTTAAACGGGCGGTGCAGAACGGAGCGTGCCGCCTGACCGTGGAAATCTTCACCGCTTTCATTCGTCGCCGTCCAGCCGTTCTCAACGTAGCCGCAAGCCCATCCACGGCCCTCAATATTGTCCTCGAAATGAAGTTCCTCGCTACCCTTTTTTACTGTAATCATTATTTACCCTCCAGTCTTTAATCTATATCAGCGCCGTTCAGTGCGGCGGGGACTACTTTGTCAAAGTTGGCATCATTCCAGAGAATGTTGTCAGCAATAGTCTGGTCAGACAGGCTGCGGGTGCAATATGCAGTAAGTTTTTCTGCGGCCTTTGCCCTGTCCTCGCCGGTGAAGCAGACGCGGTCAATGGTCTGTCCGTGGTCATCAGCGTACTTCATAATCAGCCGCCGCATGGTCGAGTTCGTGGCCGTGTCGAAAAGTTCGCAAAGCTCGGATTTGGACAGATTAAAGTTGCCGGTCAGCAGCAACATCTCCGGCGTTATCTTTGAAGCGTCCAGCTTGTCGCCGTTGCGCTCGTCCTCCTGATATTTCCACAGCGCCCTTTTGATTTCAAGTTCAGCAGCGGAGCGGGCGTTGTCCAGAGCGTCCTTGTATGGCTGTACTGCGTTTTTATATGCGTCAGGCTGAAAAACTTCCTTATATTTTGTCTCAAACTTCAAAAGCGCGTCTGAAGCGTCCTGAATTTTCATCAGGTGGCTGCGAGTGGTTTTCTTCAACTGTTCAGAATATTTGCTCAAATTATTCCTCCTCCGGCTTTGTGCCGTCTTCATAAACTACATTCCCGTATTCGTCCCGGTGTACCGGGTGTAAAATCGCGTGCATAAATATATCTTCTGTTCCGTCGCTGGACATAACCTTTAATACGCTTTCGTCATCCTTAAGGGTTGCCATAATCGCGTCCATCCACGGCATTATCTTTGTTGTTCCGTCTGTGAAATAAACGGTCATTGGTGGATTAGTCCTGTCAATGTCTTTCTGTCTCTTTTCGATATCTGCAAGGCGTTTTAGAATATTCATGCGGATCAGCCTCCCTCTGCGCTTCTTCCAGCGCGTCCAATCGCTTTTCTACGTCACCTATCTCAATATAACGCAAGCCGTGGCGCAAGATTGCGTCAGCAGCACTCACGCGCACGGTGGGCGGTGTTAGTTCGTTATCCAACACATCACACAGCGCGTCAATGGCAAGCTCCAGGCGGCTTTTGAGCGCGTCCACGGCCTCAGATAACGCCTCCGCTTTCGCCTGATCGTATCGTTCCCGGAAAGCTGGATTAGCAAGCCGTGTTCGGATTGTTGTCTGTGAACATCGTGCCTTTTCAGCCGACTTCCTCACGCTTCCGCATGAAAGCAGAGCGTTTAATATTACCTCGTCGCTTATCATAAAGGATAAAGGCATCCCCTTTTCGTAGTAGATTTATAGAAATTTTTGCCAAAAGCCGCCTGTTTGCGTTTAATCCTCATCGTCGTCAACGCTACCCCCGGTGTATTGCCTGAGTTGCCGCTTTAATTTTCTGTTTTCAGTCTGCAAAAGCGCCCGCTCGTGTCTTAAATCGTTTATCTGCAAATGTAGAAGTTCAATCAGTTCATCCGTGTAGTTCAAATCCTCACCCCCCTATATTGGTTTTCCGTCAGCCATCCGTATTGCAATTTCTTCCACCCGTGACCCCCGCTCAAAAAATGCCCGTGGCCCGTTTCCCTTCAATCCAGCCGAAAGAATATCATCGTCACAGTATTGCCGGAGCTTTAACCCGTTGGTTCCTGTTCCCATGCGCCGGAGGCCGCTGTGTTCAAGCTGCTGTGTTCGTGCAATCGACAAATCAAGATCAGAGGAAAGCTGTTCTAATGTAAACCCCATCAGGTAATGTTGCCGTACAATGTAAGCCTGTCGAGGTGGTAATGTGTCCAGTACTTCATTGAGCGCCCCGGCAAGTTCGCTCACAAATATGGCGTGTTCTGCGTCCTCGATTGACGGCCTCATTTCCCACCCCATTTCTGGAATTTCCTGTATTTTGGCTAACTCAATTTGAGATAACAGCACCCCAAATCTTGTCTCAATCTGAGATAACATACTCGCTTTCTACCTCTTACGTTATCTCAATTTGAGCTAACCAGTGAAGGAAGTGCATTTTCTGCCTTATCTCAAACTGAGACAGTATTACCTATATATTGCCATGTATGTTGTTCTTTTACGGCTTTGTCTTGTCTTTCCAAGCCGTTGTTGAAACCAATATCAAGCCTTATCTCGGAGGCGTGAAGCTCTGCGATCTCTCCCCTGACGATATTGTCCATCTATACAACACACTTGCCACAAGAGAGAAGAATCCGCTCTGTGCCAAATCCATCCGCAACACACACGGCGTTCTGCATGAAGCCCTCGACGTTGCCGTTGGCCTCGACTATATACGGATTAACCCCACGGACAAGAAAACCGTTGTGAAGCTCCCCAAAGGCGTTCAGCGCGATATAAAACCGCTGACCGACGAGCAAGTCGCCGCATTCCTCGCGGAGTTGGAAAATGACAGTCTTTCGGCTTATTTCAAAGTCGTCTTGTTCTCAGGAATGCGGGAGTCGGAGGCCATCGGCCTTACATGGGATTGCGTGGACTTCGAGTCAAACAGTATTCGCGTTGAGAAGCAGCTACAAAAGCGCCGCATCTCTGACGGCGGGACAGTATTCGCGCCTCTGAAAAACAATAAAACCCGCTCGGTCACAGTCGCGCCATTCGTAATGGACACACTGAGAGCGGAGCGGGTTAATCAAGCTTGTTTGAAGCTGAAAGCCGGAGAAGCATGGATTGGCTGGAAATCAGAAGCAGAGCGGAAAACCGCACTTGTATTCACTGATAGTCTTGGAAAGTGCCTAACGCCAACTACGGTCAGGCGGCACTACAAGCTAATGGTCGAAAAAATCGGAGCGCCGGAAAGCCGTGTGCACGATCTGAGACATACATTCGCAGTTCTCAGTCTGCAAAACGGTGACGATTATAAAACCGTTCAGAACAATCTTGGACACGCAACAGCTTCTTTCACGCTTAACGTCTACGGTCACATCTCGGAGAAAATGCGGAATGACAGTGCCAGCAGAATGCAGAGCTATATTGCCAAAATTGAAAACGCATAAGCAAAAGCAGACTGGACATTATATCCAGTCTGCTCTATTTTTGTCGTCACTTCTCTCTGGATGTCGTCAAAAGTGTCGTCAAACGCTGTTTTTGAGTATTAAAAAAGCCTTGAAATCGTTGAGATTTCAAGGTTTTCTATTGGCAGCGGGTGAAGGATTTGAACCCTCACAAACGGAGTCAGAGTCCGGTGTGCTACCATTACACAAACCCGCTACGCGCAAGGAGTATTATACTGAATTTCAGAAATTTGTCAAGAACATTTTCGCTCCCCCTCAGATATTCTTTTCCCGGATTCGTCAAAACAGGCGGGCGCAATATTTACTTTTCCCGCGGAAAATGTTATTATCTTGTAAATTGACCTACACTATGCAGAAAGTCAGGAGAAAAAATGAAAAAATTTCTGAAGGAATTCCGTGAGTTCGCCATGCACGGCAACGTGCTGGACATGGCCGTCGGCGTGGTCATCGGCGCCGCTTTCAAGGCGATAGTCGATTCGCTGGTGAACGACATCATCTCCCCCCTCGTGGGACTGCTGTTAAAAACAATTTCAAGGATCTGGCCGTCAAGGTCGGCAGCGTGAACATCGCCTACGGCTCTTTTATCAACGCGATCGTAAACTTCCTGATAATCGCGTTCGTACTGTTCGTGGTGATCAAGGCCGCAAACAAGACCACTCAGCTGCGCCAGAAGCTGGAGCATCAGGAGACAGCTCCCGCCGCGCCCACCACGAAGATATGCCCCTTCTGCCGCACGGAGATACCTCTGGATGCAACCCGCTGCCCCCACTGCACCTCCGAGCTTAAGGACTGACGCCATAAAAAACGACAGCACGCGCCGCGCGGCGGCGCGTGCTTTTTCGGCGTTTCAATGCCCTGCCCCTGTGGTAAGCCCTCTGTGCTCCCTGCCGCGAGTATGACAAATCTGATGCCCGTGGGTGCGCCCCGTTAAAGAAGCGCCTCAGCGGCGGCTCCGGCCGTCCTGCAGGTATACGGCGGGACGTACGCCCGCGCGGCGTATGTTTACCGGACAAGCCCGGCGTTTTCCCGTTCCGGCGGCTCGGCAAAAATCCTTGACAACTACTGCCCGCTATGCTAAGATATTCAGGCTAACAGAAAATTTGTATCCGTTCGGCTTGCAGAAGTACCCAAGAGGCCGAAGGGGCTCCCCTGCTAAGGGAGTAGGGTGTGATGAGCACCGCGAGAGTTCAAATCTCTCCTTCTGCGCCAGCGTCGTCGCGGACTTGCTTTTGTTCGCGACGGCGTTTTTTCAAAGTAAGACAAGTTCATACGGAGAGATACCCAAGCGGTTTAAGGGTCCGGTCTTGAAAACCGGTAGGTGGGTCACTCCCACGCAAGGGTTCGAATCCCTTTCTCTCCGCCACGTCAAAACAACACCGTAAGGTCATGCGCCGCCGCAAGCGGCGCCGCATCGACCGACGGCGTTGTTTTTCCTTTTCCAAACCGAACCCGCTTTGCTGGGCTTCGGTTTGGTTTTTATTCCTTTGTCATTTCACGGAACTCGTCCTCGGTGATTATCTTTACGCCCAGCTCCTGAGCCCTGGTCAGCTTGCTGCCGGCGTTTTCACCGGCGAGGACGTACGCGGTCTTCTTCGACACCGAGCCCGCGGTCTTGCCGCCCAGGGACTCGATGACCGCCGAGGCCTCGTCCCGGGTGAAGCCCGACAGGGTGCCGGTGAGCACGAAGGTGAGGCCCGCAAATTTTCCGGCGCCGTCGTTTTTGGCGGCTATATCCTCGATATCCAGCTCCTGCAGAAGCTGCGCATAGACCTCTTTGTTCCGCCCGTCCGCGAACCAGTCCTGTATCGCCTTGGATCGCTCGGGGCCGATGCCGTCCACATCCTCAAAGCCCTCGCCGTTCTCCACGCGCCGGAAGAACCCCTGCGTGCCCAGCGCGCCGATGAGCTTTTTCCCGGCGTCCGCGCCGATGGCGGGTATGCACAGCGCAAAGATAAAATTCACCGGACTGACCCGGCGGCTGTTTTCCACGGCGGTGAGCAGATTGGCACAGGACTTGTCCCCGAAGCCGTCCATGGCGCGGATCTCCTCCGCGTGCTCTCCAAGACGGTATATGTCGGCATAGTCTTTCAGAAAGCCCTTGTTCACAAAGGCCAGCAGGGACTGTATGGAAAGGCCGTCAATGTCCATGCCGGGCTTGCTGACGAAACGCGCAAAGCGCTTCAGGTGCTTGGCGGGACATTCGGGGTTGGTGCACCGCAGCGTCTTTGTGCCGCTGTTGGCGCTTATGCGCACTTCCGTCGGCGCCCGGCACACTGGGCAGAACTCCGGGACGCGGAACTTTCCCTCCGCCTTCAGCACGGCGGTGCATTTGGGGATTATCTTGTTGGCCTTGATGATCTGCAGCTCGGTTTTGCCGTCCTCGCCCACGCCCAGCCGCTCAAGCTCGCTGATGTTGCACAGGGACGCTCTTGACACCGCGGTGCCCTCCAGCATCACCGGCGCGAAAACGGCCACAGGCGTGATCGTGGAGGCCGCGCAGGACCATTCGATATGGTCCAGCGTGGACACGGCGGAGACGTCCTGCCATTTGTAGGCGAGCCCGGCCCTGGCGGCGTGGTGGCCGGTGACGCTGCCGGTGGCGGCGTAATCCGTGTCGTCGTAGGTTATCACAAGGCCGTCCACGGGGATGTCCATCTTGCCGCTGTCCACCCGCTCCGTCCAGCGGCGGACGGCGTCCGGCAGGGCGGCGGCGCCGGTGCGCTCCCGCTCCACGGTGACGAAGCCCATGGCATCCAGCGCGTCCATCCTCTCGCCCCAGGACACGATCTCCCGGTCGGTGTGCACCAGCGTGAAGGCGTTGAAGGTGACGTTCCGCTCCCGCACCTTGTCAAGGCGGGTCCTGTCCAGCGCCAGCGTGCCGGAGGCCAGATTGCGCGGATTGGCGTATTTGTCGTCGCCGTCGTCCAGAGTGTCGTTTATCGCCTCAAAATCCGTGTAGGAGATGGTGGCCTCGCCCCGCACCACCAGATGGCCCCTGTCGGCGACCTTCAGCGGAAAGCCGCGCAGAGCGGTCTTCATATAGGTGATGTTGGTGCCCACGGTGCCGTTGCCGCGGGTGAGTATCCGCACAAGCTCGCCGCCGTCGTAGGTCAGCACCAGCGTCAGGCCGTCCAGCTTCCAGCTGAGCCAGATGTCCCTGTCCCCCGCCCAGGCCTGGAGCTCGGAGACCTTTTTCGTCTTGGCCAGCGACAGCGCCGGATATTCGTGGGGCTCCTTCTCCCCCGCCCCGGACTCCCCGGTCTCGCTCTCCGCGTGGCTGGTGGTCTGGGTGGGGCTGTCCGGACGGACGTAGCCCGTTTCCTGCTCCAGCTTCGCAAGCTCGTCGAAGCCGGAGTCCCACTCATAATTCGTCATTATCTCGTCGCGGCCGCCGTAGTAGGCCTCCGACGCCGCGTTGAGCTGCCGGACGAGCTCGTCTATCCTCTGTCTTTTGTCCATAATCTACTCCACATTGACGTAAGTATCCGGCACCTGGCCGACGATGACCGTGTCCGCGATCATCACCTCGGTCACCACCTGACTGCTCACCGTGCGCCACGGAACCAGTATGTCCACGTCCACGGTTATCTCCAGATTCAGCTGATCCTTGGTCTGGTTTATCCCCGCGGAGCTTATCTCGTTTTTGAAGTCCACCCGGGACGAGGTCAGATAGATTATCTTCACCGGCACGTCCGGTCCCCTGCCCATGAGGAGATTCATGCCGGTGAGGTTCCCCAGCGGTATCTTCACCGTCAGCGCCCCGCTGTCCGTGGATTTTATCACCTTATCCAGTATTTCCGTGGACAGCGCGTTTATGTGCGCCATGTTGCTGCTGGCCGCAACCACCTGGCCGTCCGCGTTCTTCTCCAGCGTCATGAAATAGTCGAAGCCGTAGCCGCCGGCGGAGATTATCCCGTTTACGGTCTGGTTCACCGACTTGGTCACATAATCGCAGGCGTCCGACACCGCGATGCTGGTGGACAGATTCCGCAGGAACAGCCACGAGCAGACCACCAGCGCCGCCAGCGCGAAGCACAGCAGCGCCGCGGGGTTCAGGCGCCGGCGGGGTCCGCCCGCTGACGCAGGCGCGCTCACATACGTATAATTCGGTCTGTGCCGACGGCCAAACATATCATCACCCGGTCTATCATATGCCGGGCCGCCCGTCCCTTATTTCAGGGACATGACCAGCTCCTTGAAGTATTTTCCCCGCTCCATGAAGTTTTTGAATTTATCGAAGGCCGCGCAGGCCGGCGAGAGCAGCACGATGTCGCCGGGAACGGCGGCGGCCGAGGCCGCCAGCACCGTCTCGGTAAAGTCGTCCATCACCGCCACATGGAGCTTTTCGGGGTCGTAATATCTGGAATTCATCACGGCGGAGAGTATCTTGTCGGCCGTGGCTCCTGTTATGTAAACCGATTTGCAGTATTTGCATATCTCGTCGCCCAGCCCGTCGAAGGGGATGTGCTTGTCGTAGCCCCCGGCGATGAGGATGGGCTTAGTCTTCATGGCGTGCAGTCCCGCCGCCGTGCGGGTGGGGCTGGTGCCGATGGAGTCGTTGATATATGTGACGCCCCGCAGGACGCGCACCAGCTCCAGCCGATGCTCCACGCCGGCGAAGGTCATGGCCACGCTGCGGCAGATTTCCGTGGAGATAAGTCCGTCCGCGGCGGCGAAGGCGGCCATGTAGTTTTCCACATTGTGGTCGCCGGGCAGCTTTATCTCGTCCGTGTCCATGATCTTTTCCCGCTCGCCGCCGCGGGCGTAATATATCGCGCCGCTTTCGGAGAAAACGCCGTCGTCCACGGCCTTGCCCCGGCTGAAATATGCGACCTGGGACGGGGCCTTGGCGGCGTAATAGTCGGTGTGGCCGTCGGCGCGGTTCAGGATGAGCCGTGCGTCCGGCCGCTGGTTTATGAAAATGCGGCTTTTGGCGTCCACATAGTCCTGAAAATCCGGGTGTTTGTCGAGGTGGTTGGGCGAGACGTTGGTGATCACCGCCACGTCCGGCGAGCACTTCATGCTGTGGAGCTGGAAGGAGCTGAGCTCCAGCACGGCGAAGTCCTCCGGGCCCATGTCAGGCGTCTCGGAAAAGAGCGGGTGGCCGATGTTGCCGCCCAGGTGCACGGTGTAGCCGGCGGCCTTCAGAAGCTCGGAGATGATGGTAGTGGTGGTGGTCTTGCCGTCGGAGCCCGTCACGGCGATGACGCGGCAGGGGCAGACCGCAAAAAACGCCTCCATCTCGGAGGTGACCGCGCTCCCCCGCGCCCTGGCGGCGGCCAGGTGCTCCTCAAAGGGCATCAGGCCCGGCGTGCGGAATATCACGTCCTCTGTGAGCCCCTCCAGATAGTCCGGCCCCAGACGCAGCGACGCGCCCATGGCGGAGAGCTTTTCCGCGTCCGCGCCCATCTCCTCTATCGTACGTTTGTCCCGGGCGGTGACGGAAACGCCGTTTTCAAGCAGCGTTTCGATGAGCGGCAGGTTGCTGACGCCCACGCCGATCACGGCCACGCTGCGGTTTTTCAGAGTGTCGATATATTCGTTAAAGGTCACTGTAAATCCCCTCACAATCTGAAATATTATACGTCCGGCAGGGCGCAAATACAAGAAAATATGTTGACTTTCCCGGCCTCCGTGGTAAAATGACCGTCGTGAGCAGGCCGAACAGCCGCGGGCGCACGACGAAAGTGTGCGCGTGAGGAAAGTCCGGGCTCCAAAGGGCAAGGATAACGGATAACATCCGCCAGGGGCAACCCTCGGACAAGTGCAACAGAGATATACCGCGAACCGTCTCTCCAGATCAGACCGAAGCCTGCTTCGATCTGAAAAGGAGGAGCTGGGCCCGTCTCGGGCGCAGCGAACGACGGCGCAAGGGTGGAAAGGCGAGGCAAGAGCTCACCCATCTCATGGAGACATGACGATGCTGTAAACTCTATCCGGAGCAACACCGTGGAGGGACGCATGGCCGGCCCGGCCGTCCCGTGGAGGTGGCTTGAGCGACGCGGCAACGCGGCGTCACAGATAGATGGCTGTTTAAGACAGAACCCGGCTTACAGACCAGCTCACATCGACACATGGCTCCCTTCCGGCAATACCGGAAGGGAGTCTTTATTATGCCGTCAAAGAATTTGACGGCATAATAAACGCCGAATTTTTTGCAAAAGCGCATATTTGCAAAAAACGTCGCTGCGCTCCCTGCGGCTCTTGATCCTCAAGAGCCGCAGCGGCTATTCATCAAAACTGAGGCGGGGCCTTACGGCCCCCCTCACACTCCCCCCGGAATTGTCCAGGCCGGCGAGATGTGTTTTTGTTCGCGCACATGTCGCTCCAAAAACGATCCGACTTTCTTTCGCCGCTCCGGCGGCGAAACTCTGCGAGGCCCAAAAATCGCGGCTATTCATCAAAACTGAGGCGGGGCCTTACGGCCCCCCTCACACTCCCCCCGGTGCTGTCCAGGCCGGCGAAACTCTGCGAGGCAAAAAATCAGGACTGCCGCAATTTTTTGCGGCAGCCCTGAAAAAAGCTCTTATTCTTCCTCGTTGTCCCAGTTGTGCCAGACGTTCTGGATATCGTCGTTGTCCTCGAACATCTCCAGCATCTTTTCCATGTTCTTCTTGTCGCTTTCGGCGGTGAGCTTGATATACCCGTTCTGTGGTATCATCTCCACCTGGGCCGAGAGCAGCGGATAGCCCTTGGCGGTCAGCGCGTCCGCCACGGCGGAAACGTCGTCGGGCTTGGTGTAAACGTTGTATATGGCCTCGTCGGTCTCGAAATCGTCCGCTCCGGCGTCCATCACGTCCTCCATTACCTTGTCCTCGTCAAAGTCGCCGTCCTCGTTGTCGATGACGATGACGCCCTTTTTGTCGAAGGACCATGACACGCAGCCGGCGGCGCCCATGTTGCCGTTGTACTTGTCGAAGCCGTGCCGGACCTCGCTGGCGGTTCGGTTGCGGTTATCGGTCATGGCGTCCACAATGACCGCCACGCCGCTGGGGCCGTAGCCCTCGTAAACGATATGCTCGTAGTTGTCCGCGTTGCCGGAGCCCAGAGCCTTCTCGATAGTGCGCTTGATATTGTCGTTGGGCATATTCGCAGCCTTGGCCTTGGTGATGACCGCGGCGAGCTTTGAATTGCTGTCCGGATTGCCTCCGCCGCCTTCCTTGACGGCGACGATCATTTCGCGGGCGATCTTCGTGAATGCCTGCGCACGCTTCGCGTCAGCAGCACCCTTCGTCTTTTGTATATTATGCCACTTGGAATGTCCTGACATTTTTCAACAACTCCTTAGTAAGTCTGATTAACGGCAAATATTGTAGCACAAAGAAACGCTTCTTGCAAGCCGAAACGGCAGGATATAAGCAAAAAGGACGGCGAATGCCGTCCTTTTTTCAATATTTCGGAATAAGCAGTATTTTTCCGGCTATGGCGTCCCCGTCCTGCAGGGCGTTGCAGCCGGCGATGACCCGCTCCGACGACCGGTAGCGCTTGGCGATGCTCCACAGATCGTCCGTCTCCGCCCGCACCACGGTCACTGACGGGCGGCGCTGCGTGTAGAGCTTTTCGTCGTCCAGACTCATGGCGCTCACGTACTCCACCGTGCCTGTCTCCCGCGTCCTGACGAAAAAGTCCAGCGGCAGTCTGAGATCGGCGCAGTTCCCGGCGGGGACGGCGATGGCGGAGCCCGCCCGCACGCCCACGGCGTCCGCCGTCCCGGCCCAGTCCGCCTCCGCCGGGACCACGACGCTCTGGCTGAAGAGCGACCCGTCGTCGGCGCGGCAGACCATGTTCACCGAGGTCTCCGCGGTGAGCTTACCCTCCGCCGCCGCGGGCTCCCCCGGCAGGCACAGCGCGGCCAGTATCTCCTTCGCCGGGCGCGGCATCTCCGGCTGGCAGCGCTGCACGGCCCTCACAGTTTCCGCTTCGCAGGAGGACATGACCTCCGTCCGGGTCCTCTGCAGCGTCACCTCCCCGGCGGGGGAATAGGCGTCGCATATGTACTTCATCTCCGTGTCCCGGTAGAAAACCGCCTGCAGCGCGGCGTGGACCTCAAGGCTCACGGCCCTGACGCCGTTGGAGTCTGTGAATATCTCCAAAAAAGCGTCGGTCAGCATGGAGCTTACATCGAAGGCGGCCAGCGGCTCCCCCGGCAGCTCCATCAGCTGGGAAAACTGCGTCTCGATCTCCGCGTATTCCGGCTGTACGGAGTCCGCCGGGAGATAGAACATTCCCACGGCCGCCGTGCCCCGCACGATGAGCCTGCCGCCCACGTCCTGGGTGTCGTCAACGCGTATGGACACGCCCCGGGACAGCAGCTTTTCCGGCACGGGCTTTCCGGGGGGCATGGGCAGCTCCTCCGTCAGCACGAAGGTCTTTTCCGCTGCCAGCGCCGCCGTGCGCACGGTGCGCGTATCGGCGCGGGTGAAAACGCCGCTCTGGTCCTCCGCCCCGTCGTACCAGACCAGCTCGTCTTTTGCCCAGCACTCCGTGCGGGCGCGCACCTCGCACTTTGCCAGCACCTTTCTGGGGTTGAGCAGCCTCACGTCCAGCGCCGTCACCCGCACGTCGGCCGCGGGATACGGCTCCCCCGCGCCCTCGAAATCCGCCGCCAGGGAAAAAGGTATCTTCAGACCGATGGCCGCCGCGCCGTTTTCCGACTCCGGCGCGTACATCACCGTGACCTCCGCCTCCCCGGAGACGGCCGCCCTGCCGCCGGTGACGTCCTTGGAATGCACCGAGCAGGTGCACTGGGAGCACAGTATGCGCGCGATGTCCTCCTGGGTATCCGGCACCACCGCCTCCGCCGTGAACTCGTTCACGGCCGACTTCACGCCCAGCGTTCTATAATAATCCAGCGCGTTTTTGTGCAAAGAAAAATCCATCCGTATCTCTCCTTCAGGTTTTTGTACAGCCTATGAGAAAGACGGATGGATTATGCCGGGTTTTCAGCGGGCCCGCTTCACGAAAAGTCTGGAAATGAACGCGGGCAGCCTGATGATATAGATCTTCACGCGGCGCCTCCCCTCAACAGCACTTCATGCACCATATTCCGGCCGCTATCAGCCCCACGGCCAGCAGAAACCACCAGAATTCGGGCGGCAGCACGATGGCCATGATGATGACGACGCCCGCCGCCACGGCGATGAGGCCCCAGCGGCATTTTCCCTGCATACCCCTGCGCATAAAAACGACCGTTCCTTTCCCCGCTGCGCGCCGCGGCGGATATGGGACGGCCGAAACGCGCGCGTATGCGTCCTGCCCGAATGCAGTCAGTACATTATACGCTGGAAAAGCGCGCGCGTTACTGTTTTGTTTTGTCCTCCCAGGGCTTGTGCTGGGCCGTCAGCTCGTAGAGCCGCGCGTAGCTGTCCCAGCGGCTGCGGGATATCGCTCCGGCCTCCACCGCCTCCGTGACGGCGCAGCCGGGCTCCTTCAGATGGGCGCAGTCGTCGAAGCGGCAGCGGCCCAGGTACGGGGCAAAATCCCGGAAATAGCCCTGCAGCTCCTCCTTCTCGATGGTCCTTATCATCTCCACGTCGAAGGACGCAAAGCCGGGGGTGTCGGCGATGAGGGTGCCGCCGCCCACGTCGTATAGCTCCACATGGCGGGTGGTGTGTCTGCCGCGGCCCAGCTTTTCGCTGACCTGCCCGACCTCCACCCCCAGCCCCGGCGAGAGGGCGTTCAATATGCTGGACTTGCCCACGCCGGAGTTCCCGGTGAAGGCAGAAATGCCGCCGGACACCGCCCGGCGCAGCTCGCCGATGCCCTCCCCGGTGGCGGCGCTGGCGCGCACCACCGTGAAACCCGCCCGGCGATAGATATCGCACAGCTCGTCGCCCGGGTCCAGATCGCATTTGTTCACGCACACCACGGTGTCGCATCCGGCGGCGGCGGAAATGACCGTGACCCTGTCGATGAGGAAGGGATCGGTCACGGGATTGGCGTTGGCGGCCACGAAAACCATGACGTCGATATTCGCCACGGCCGGGCGGATGAACCAGTTGCGGCGGGGCAATATGGCGTCCACCCTGCCCCGGCCCTGGGCGTCCAGTGAGCACTGCACCCTGTCGCCCACCAGGGGCGAGGAGCCGTCCAGCCGGAAGCGGCCCCGGGCACGGCATTCAACGACGCCGCCGTCCGTGCGGACATAGTAGAAGCCGCTCAGCGCCCGTATTATCGTACCATCCGTCATCCGGCGGTGCCCGCGTCGGCGGGCTTCTTGGAGACCTGGATATATACCTTCGTCCCCGAGTTGACCTTTGTGTTGGCATCCACGCTCTGCCATATCACCAGCCCGTACATGGTGCTGTCGTCGTAGGCCTTCTCCACATACGAAACCGAGCCCAGCTGCAGTCCGGCCGCGGCCAGCTTAGCCTCCGCGTCGGCCACGGTGCGGCCCACAAGATTGGGCATGGAGACCTGCTTGGCCTCCGGCCCGGTGCTGACCATGACGTACACGGTGGAGCGCACGTCCAGATTTTCCCCGGCTCCCGGGTCGGTGCCGATGACGTAGCCCTCCTTCACGGTGTCGGAGGACTGGCTCTCGGCCTCCACGTTGAAGCCGGCGTCCGTGAGTATCTTCGCGGCCTCCGCCTGGGTGTACTTGCCGGATTCGATCTCCGGCACGGATATCTGTGTGTAGCCCGAGCTGACGGTGAGGTCCACGTCGATGCCCTCCTCCACCAGCGCCATGCTCTTGCCGGCCTCCGGCGTCTGGGAGAGGATATAGCCGTATTCGTGCTCGGTGTCCACCTTGATTATCATCTTGAAGTTGTACTTGCCCTTGTACTGGCTGTCGTTGAGCACGTCCTCGTACATCTTGCCCTGGAAATCCGGCACCTCCACCCGCTGGGATTCGGTGAACAGGCTCTTGAGCCAGAAATTCCACAGGAATACGAAAACGGCGATGATGAGCAGCAGCACGCCGAACACCCCGGAGAGGATGGTCACCTTCCGGGAGCGCTTTTTGCGCTGGCGGTACTTTTCCTTCGGCATCTCCCCCCGGGCGGATATGGGTGCCACGCCGGGGGCGGTCTCCATCAGGTGGGACTGCACCTCCGCCGCCGCCTGATTTTTGCGGAAGCCCTCCAGATCGGCGAGCATGTCCCCCGCGGACTGATAGCGCTCCTGCAGGTCGGCTGACATGGCCTTGAGGACGATCTGCTCCAGCCGCTCCGGGATGTCGGGGTTCAGCTCCCGCGGCGGCACGGGATTGCCGTTGATGTGCTTTATCGCTATCTCCTCGGGTGTCTCCCCGGTATAGGGCAGCTGCCCGGTGAGCATCTCGTACATGACGATGCCCAGAGAGTATATGTCGCTTCTGGCGTCCGCCACCGCGCCCTTGGCCTGCTCCGGCGCCATGTAGTGCACGGAGCCCACGGCCTGGTCGGAATAGCCGGACAGATTGCTCTGCAGCTCCGCGATGCCGAAATCAGCCACCTTGATGGTGCCGTCCTTGAGCAGCATTATGTTCTGGGGCTTGATGTCCCGGTGGATTATCCCCTTTTCATGGGCGTGGGACAGGGCCTTGGCGATCTGCGTGGAAAAATGCAGCGCCTCCTTCCAGCTCAGCGCGCCCTTCTTCTGCATGTACTGCTTGAGGGTTATGCCGTCAATGAGCTCCATCACGATGTATTCCATGCCGTCGCTGTGCCCCACGTCGTATACGGATACGATGTTGGGGTGGGAGAGCATGGCAATGGCCTGCGACTCGGCCTGGAACCGCTCCTTCGACTCGTCGTCGGCGGTCAGATCGTCCCGCAGTATCTTTATGGCGTCGTAGCGGTTCAGGCGGTGGCACAGAGCCTTGTATACGACTGACATGCCGCCGTAGCCGATACGCTCCAGTATCTCGTAGCGGTCGTCGAGCATCATGCCGATATATTTATCGTCGGTAGTATTTTCCATACAGTACCTCCTGCTCAGACCTGAACGGCGAGGGCCGTTACATTGTCCGGCGAATTAAGGTCGAGAGCAAGCTGGATAAGGGAGCGGCAGAAGCCTTCGGGCTCCGGGTTTTCCCGGGACTCCTCCAGCAGCTGGCCGTCGTCGATGAGGTTCGACACGCCGTCGGAGCAGAAAAGGAGCCTGTCGCCCTTCTGGAGCTTCACTTCGAAAATATCCGACTTGATGGTATCCTCAAGTCCCAGAGCGTTGGTGATGATGTTCTTCTGGGGGTGGAAGCGGGCTTCCTCCCGGGTTATCTCCCCCCGCCGCACCATCTCCTCCACCAGCGAGTGGTCGCGGGTCACCTGTATGATGCGCTTTTTGGTGATCTGATACGCCCGGCTGTCGCCCACGTTGACGATGTAGGCCCTGTCCTTCAGCACAGCGGCGCCCACCAGGGTCGTCCCCATGCCGCTGTAATCGGCGTCGAAGCAGGAGTACTGATACACCACGCCGTTGGCCTCGGCGCAGGCGTCGGTGACGATATTCCCGTAAAGCGGCTTTCTGATGCCGCTCTCCGACAGCCGCTCGTCGGCGTAGGCGACGAAGGCCTTGGAGGCCACGTCGCTGGCCAGTCCCCCGGCCTTGGCGCCGCCCATGCCGTCGCACAGCACCGCCACCAGGCACTTGGCCTTCTCGTTGCTTTGAACGAGGAAGCAGTCCTGGTTGTCCTTTCGTATTTTTCCCCTGTCTGTCAAGCCGAAATACTCCATGGTATTCCTCCGGTACTATGCTTTCTGCATTTTTCTCCTGAGCTGGCCGCAGGAGGCGTCCACGTCGCTGCCCAGCCGGCGGCGCACGGTGACGTTCACGCCCGCGTCCTCAAGGATCTTTATAAAGGCCTTCATGTGCCCCTGGGTGGACGGGCGGAACTGCCGCTCCTCCACATGGTTGAGGGGGATAAGGTTCACATGGGCGCCCACCTGCTTTGCCCGTACGGCCAGCAGCCGGGCGTGGTACTCCGTATCGTTCACGCCGTCTATCATGGCGTACTCGAAGGATATGCGGCGGCCGGTCTTTTCATAGTATCTTTTGCAGCACTCGATCAGCTCGTCCACGCCTCTGCCCCGGTTAGCGGGCATGATCTTCGAGCGGGTCTCGTCGTCCGGCGCGTGGAGCGAAACCGATAAAGTCAATTGTAGATTAAGTTCGGCCAGTTTGTCAAACTTTTCTGTAATTCCGCAGGTGGAAAGTGAAATGTGGCGCATGCCGATGTCCATTCCGTCAGGGTGATTGACCAGCCGGAGGAATTTTATCACGTTGTCGAAGTTGTCCAGCGGCTCCCCGATGCCCATGAGCACGATGTGGGAGACCGGCTGCACGGAGTCCAGCTGGGAATACAGCACCTCGGAGAGTATCTCCGAGGGCTCCAGACAGCGCACCAGCCCGCCGATGGTGGAGGCGCAGAAGGCGCAGCCCTGCCGGCAGCCCACCTGGGTGGAGATGCACACCGTGTTGCCGTAGCGATAGTTCATCACCACCGTCTCCACGGCGTTGCCGTCGGCGAGCTCCCACAGGTATTTTATCGTCCCGTCCATTTTGGACACCTGCTTTGAGAGCACCTTCGGCGCGTAGATGAAGTACTCCGCGCCCAGCTTCTCCCGCAGGGGCTTTGAAAGGTCGCTCATCTCCTCAAAGGAGCCCGCGCCCCGGTTCAGCCATTTGAATATCTGCTTTCCCCGGTACTTCGGCTCGCCCATGGCGGCGAGCGCCGTCTCGATCTCCTCCGGCAGCAGGGAGCGGATATCCTTCAGTTTTTTCTCCTCATCAGGCATACAAAAAATCCGTCCGTTTCATCCGTCTGGGGCCAGAAGGTATACATGCCCTCCGGCCTTTTATCCCGTACCTGAAAGCCCTCCGCGGCAAAGTCCCCGTTTTCCGCGAGAAACGCGGCGGCCACGGCCTCGTTCTCCCGGGGAAGCACCGTGCAGGTGGAGTACAGCAGCACCCCGCCCGGGCGCACGCACTCCGACGCGCTTTTCAGTATTGCCAGCTGTATCTCCGGCAGCCCGGCGATCTCTTTTTCGCTCTTGCCCCGGATCTCCGGCTTTTTGCCGATGACGCCCATGCCGGAGCAGGGCGCGTCCACGATGACGGCGTCGAAATCCCCGCCGCCGCTCTCCCGGGCGTCCCGGGATTCCGTGCTTATGATGTCGATGCCCAGCCGCTTCGCCCCCCGGGAAATGAGGCCCAGCTTCTTTTCGTGTATGTCCCGGGCGACGATCTCGCCCTTGTTGCGCATTCTGATAGCGGCGGCAAAGCTTTTGCCCCCCGGCGCGGCGCAGACGTCCAGCACCCGCATGCCGCTCTGAAGCCCCAGAGTCGCGGCCGTGAAGGCCGCGGCGGGGTCCTGCACATAGAAAAGGCCCTCGGTAAAGCCCGGCAGCTTTTCCACGTTCCCGGGGTTTTCCACCAGCAGCGCGTCCTCCGCCCAGGGGTGCGCCCGGCAGCTTATTCCGGCGTCCGTCAGATGCCCGGCAAGCTCCGCCGCGGTGCATTTTAGGGTGTTGGTCTGCACGCACAGCTCCGCCGGGGAATTGTCCGCTGCGAAAAAGCTCTCCGTGAAATCGTAGCCGTGCTCCTTTATCAGCCTCTGCGCCAGCCACTCCGGGTGGCTGTAGCGCACGGCCAGGTATTTTGCCGTGCCCGCTCCCGGCACTTCGGGCAGGGCGGCCTTATTTTCCGCCACGCGCCGCAGCACCGCGTTCACCAGCCCCGCCGCTCTGGCGTAGCCGGCGTCCCGGCACAGCTGCACCCCCGTGTCCACGGCGGCGGAGTCCGGAACCCTGTCCATGAACAGTATCTGGCACACGCCCAGCCGCAGGATGTCCAGCACGGCGGGCTCCAGCCGCTTTACCGGCAAGGTGCAGTACGCGCCGATATAGTGGTCGCACAGGGCAAAGTTTTCCAGCGCGCACAGGGTCAGGCGCGAAACGAAGGCGGTGTCCCGCCTGTCCAGGGCGAACTTTTCCGCCGCCCCGTCGATGGCCGCCGGCGACCACGCGCCGCCCCGGCGGCAGCGCTCCAGCGCGTAAAGCGCCGCGTTTCTGGCGCTGTCAGGCATTGTCTTCCCCCGCCTTCAGTGGATGCCCCAGCAGATAATCCGCCGCGGAGACCCGCTTTTTTCCGGGAGCCTGCAGTTGGGTTATCAGCACGGTCTCCCCGCCGCCGCAGGCGATCTCGATGCCGTTTTTCCCGGCGGAGACCACGCTGCCCGGCGCCACGGAGGTTTTGGTATCGGTATATTCCGCCGCGAACACCCGCAGCTCAGTGCCGCCCAGCGTCATGACGGCCACGGGCCAGGGCTGCAGCCCGTAAATGTGCTTCACGATCTCCCGGGGCGTTTTCGTCCAGTCGATGGGACACATGGACTTGTCCAGCTGTTTTACATAGCTGGCTCTGGAATTATCCTGGGGCGTTCTGGGCGCCGTGCCGGAGCCGACGTCCCGGAGCGTTTTCACCAGAAGCTCTGCCCCCATGACCATCAGGCGGTCGAAGAGCTCGCCCGAGGTCTCGAACTCGCCGATGGGGGTCTTTTCAACATATATGACGTCGCCGGCGTCCATCCCGCTGGCAAGATACATGGTGGAAACGCCGGTCTCCGTATCGCCGTTGAGAACGGCCCACTGTATGGGCGCCGCGCCCCTGTACTTCGGCAGCAGCGAGGCGTGGACGTTCACCGCGCCGAGGCGGGGCACGGCGAGGATGTCGTCCGGCAGTATGCGGCCGTAGGCCACCACGGCCAGAACGTCCGGCGCGAGGGACTTTACCGCCGCGAGCGCCGTGCCGTCCCGCATCTTCTCCGGCTGGAACACCGGCGTACCGTGCTCCAGAGCCAGCGCCTTCACGGGGCTGTACGACTTTTCCATGCCCCGTCCCCGGGGCTTGTCCGGCTGGGTGAACACGCCCGCCACCTCAAAGCCCTGGCCGTAGAGTTCGGCAAGGGACGCCGCCGCGAAATCCGGCGTGCCCATAAAAACCACCCGCATGCCCATTATTCCTCTTTGTCCCCCGAAAGCTCCGCCTCCGTCAGCATGCGCTGGCACTTTTCCAGGAAGATGTGCCCGTCCAGATGATCCAGCTCGTGGCACATGCCCCGGGCAGTGAGCCCGCTGCCCTTCACCTCGAACCACTGGCCGAAGCGGTTCTGCGCCCGCACCGTGACGTCCATGGGCCGGGTAACGATGCCGTACTCGTTGGGCACGCTCAGACAGCCCTCAGCCCCGGTCTGCTCGCCGTCGGAGGCGATGATCTCCGGGTTGATGAGCTCGATGATGTAATCCTCCTCGCCGTCGGAGACGTTGGTCTCCAGCACGATCACCGCCCGGCGCATAACGCCCACCTGGGGCGCGGCCAGACCCACGCCGTTGGCGTCCCTCAGCGTGTCGGCCATATCGTCCAGCAGCTGGTGGAGATGGGGGTTGAACTCCGTCACTGGGCGGCATTTCTTGTACAGTATTGGATCTCCCTTCGTGCGTATAGCTCTAAGCGCCATATTGCGTCATTCCTTTCGCTTCAGTCCGGCGGATTGTTGTCGGCGTACACCGACACGCCCCGGAATTCTTTGTCTGTTCCGCATTTGATGATTATCGCCGAAATGAGTTTGCGCATATCCCTGCCGTTGGGGCAGCTCACGTTCACTCTGTATCTGTATCTGTTGTTGACCTTCACCACGGCCAGCGGCGCCGGGCCCATGATGATAACGCCGCTTTTGTCCCGGGAGCCGTCCCGGAGCATGTCCCGCACGGCGGCGGCACAGCGCAGCACCGCGGCCTCGTCCTGGCCGGAGGCGGTGACGGACAGTATCTCCGAAAACGGCGGCGTGTTCTGCAGCCGCCGGAGCTGTATCTCCGAGGCGTAGAAGCTGTCGTAATCCTGGGCGGCGGCCTGGCGTATGGTCTCGTTGTCGGGGGTGAAGGTCTGGATCACCGCCCGTCCCGGGCGCTCGCCCCGGCCGCTGCGGCCCACCACCTGGGTTATCAGGGAGAAGGTGCGCTCCCCCGCCCGGTAGTCGCCGGCGTAAAGGCTCTGGTCGGCGGAGATGACGCCCACCAACGTGACGTTTTCAAAGTTGAGGCCCTTGGTCACCATCTGGGTGCCCACCATAATGGGTATCTTTTCCCGCCTGAACCGCTCCAGCAGCGCCTCGTGGCTGCCGGCGCGGCTGACGGTGTCCGTGTCCATGCGCAGCACCCCGGCGTCCGGGAAGAGCTCCCGTATCTCCTGCTCCACCTTCTGGGTGCCGGTGCCCACGTAGTTGAGCCGGCCGCCGCACTCGGGGCAGGCGGCGTCCACGTTCTGCACATAGCCGCAGTAGTGGCACATGAGCTTCCGGTTGGCGCTGTGATAGGTCAGGGAGACGCTGCAGCGCGGGCACTTGTAGGTGTAGCCGCACTCCCCGCAGGTGATGAGCTTGTTGGCGCCCCGGCGGTTGAGAAACAGGATGCTCTGCTCACCGCGCTCAAGGTTGGCCTCTATCTCCTCCCGCAGCACGGAGCTGATGTCGCCGCCGTTTCCCCGGCGCAGCTCCCGCTTCATATCCACTATCCGCACGCCGGGGAGCTCCATATTATTGAAGCGGTCCGGCAGGACGAAGTAGCCGTATCTCCCGGTCTCGGCCGCGTAGCGGCTCTCCACATCGGGGGTGGCGGAGCCCAGCAGCAGCAGCGCGCCGCTTTTGGAGCAGCGGTATTTGGCCACGTCACGGGCGTGATAGCGGGGGGTATTTTCCGATTTGTAGGTGTCCTCCTGCTCCTCATCGATGATGACGAGGCCCAGTTCCCGCACCGGGGCGAACACCGCGCTGCGGGTGCCCACCACCACCCGGGCCTCCCCGGATCTTATGCGCTTCCACTCGTCGTACCGCTCTCCCACCGAGAGGCTGGAGTGCAGCACCGCGATCTCGTCCCCGAAGTGGCTGGAAAAGGTTTGGAGCATCTGGGGCGTCAGCGCGATCTCCGGCACCAGCAGGATAGAGGACTTCCCGGCCTTCAGGAGCTTGTCGATAAGGCGGATGTAGATGGCGGTCTTGCCGCTGCCGGTGACGCCGAACAGCAGGGCCGCCTCGGCCTCGCCCCGCTCCGTCATGGCGGATATCCCGTCGAAGGCGGCGCGCTGGCTTTCGTTGAGCTCCGGCAGGGGCAGCAGCTCGCCCTCGTACCGGGCTGGGCGGCGGAAGGTCTCCTCCACGGAGAGCCGCACCAGCTCCGCGTCGGAGAGCGCCTTCAACGACTGGCGGGACGCGCCGGTGAAGGAGAGCAGCTCGTGGGACGAAACTCCGCCCACGGCGGAGAGCGTCTCCAGCAGGCGGGCCTGCATGGGGGCCTTCCGGCGGCGGTTTTTGGCGATCTCCGCGGCGTCCTCCGCCGCTACGGCCAGGGTGACGAACTCGGTGTACTTGTCGGCTACCTTCCTCTGCCCCTCCGCCGTGAACCACATGCCCGCCGGGAGCATGGCCTTCACCGCGTCGTACACCGTGCAGAAGAACCGGTCGTGCATCCACAGGGCCAGCTTTATCTGCCCCTCGTCCAGCACGGGCTCGGCATCCAGCACGGTCTCGACGTTCTTGATATTTTCAAATCCGCTCTCCTCCGCCGTGGAGAGGACTATCCCCTCGCTGCGTCGGTTGCCCCGGGAAAAGGGCACGGTGACCCGCACGCCGGGCTTTACCGCGCCGGCAAGCTCGGCTGGAATGCCGTAATCATAGGGCTTGTCCAGCCAGTATACCGCGGCGGAAACCGCTATTTTGGCGATCGGCACGCCGTCGCCCCCTTTCCAGTAAAGTCTATAAAACTAAGGCGGGGCCTTTGCCTCGCCTTAGTCGTTACCGGACGGTCAGCTTGCCGGTATATACTTCGTCAATCGCGGCGGATACGGGCTTCTTTTCCGGGGTAATGCCCTCTTCCTCCGCCTGCGCGGAGAGCTCGCGCGCACGCGAGGCCACAAGGTTCACAAGCAGATATCTGCTGCCGATCTTGTCCACAAGCTCGGCCATGGGTGGATAAAGCATCATGATCAAAACGCCTCCTTCAAATAATGCTGTCTCTCGGACGCCCGGCAATCCTCGGCCGTAATGATGGAATTGAACTCCTTCGCGGCCTTGCCGGCGTCGTCGTTGATGATGATATAATCGTAAAAATCCGCCTCGCGGTATTCCTGGCGGGCTCTGATGAGACGGGCCTCGATCTTGCGCTCGGAGTCCGTGCCCCGGCCGCGCAGACGTCTTTCCAGCTCCGCGAGACTGGGCGGGATGACGAAGACCATCACGGCCTCCGGCATCTTCTCCTTTATCTGCTTCGCGCCCTGGACCTCGATGTCCAGCAGCACGTTTTTGCCCTCGGAGAGCCGCTCCTCCACGTACTTTCTGGGCGTGCCGTAAAAGTTGGCCACATACTCGGCGTGCTCCAAAAGCTCGTCGTTGGCGATCATCTCCTTGAACCTGTCGGGCTCCACAAAGAAGTAATCCCGGCCGTCCACCTCGCCCTCCCGGGGCTTGCGGGTGGTCGCCGACACGGAAAAACACGTGTCGCTCCGGTCCGCCAGGGCCTTCGCCACCATTGTGCTCTTTCCCGCGCCCGAGGGACCCGAGATAACAATCAGTCTGCCTTTGTCATTCATCTTCTGTCGCACCTGCTTCCTGTTCGTTTTTGTCCGCGATGCGCGCGGATATTGTTTCGGTGGGCAGGGCGGAAAGCACGATATTCCCGCTGTCCATCACGATCACCGATCTTGTGCTGCGGCCGAAGGAGGCGTCGATAAGCAGCCCCTTTTCCCGCACGTCCTGAATGATGCGCTTCACCGGCGCGGAGTCGGGACTTATCACCGCCACCACGCGCCCGGCGGAGACCATGTTGCCGAAGCCGATATTGACGAGCCTCATTTCCGCCGCCTCACTCGATGTTCTGTATTTGTTCCCGGATCTTTTCGATCTCGGATTTGAGCTCCACCACCACGTGGGCGACGTCGGAGCTCTGGCACTTGGAGCCGATGGTGTTGGCCTCGCGGTTGAATTCCTGGATGAGGAAATCGATCTTGCGCCCGATGGGCGAACCGGCGGCGAGCATGGACTTCAGCTGGGATATGTGGCTGCGGAGCCTGACGGTCTCCTCGTCCACGGCGATGTGGTCGGCGTATATGGCCGCCTCCTGAAGTATGCGGTCCTCGTCCACTCCGGCGGAGCCCAGCACCTCGTCCATCTTCTGCCGCAGGCGCTCCCGGTAATCCTCCGCCGTCTTCGGCGCGGCCTCCTCCACAATGGCGAGCAGCCGCTCGATCTCCGCAAGCTTGGAGAGCACGTCCTGTCTGAGCTTTTCGCCCTCCCGCCGGCGCATGGCGTCGAAATCGTCCAGCGCCCGCTCCGCGATGCCGCACAGTCCCGCCGACACAGCGTCGGCGTCAAGATCCTTTTTCTCCGCCGTCAGCACGTCGGGGAAGCGGGCCACCGAGCAGGCGGTGGCGTCGTTATTGAGGCCGTACTCCTCGGCGATGCGCCCCAGAGCCTCCATGTAGCCCCTTAAAAGCGGCTCGTTCACCTTCACGGTCACGTCGTCCGCCTGGGAGGAATCCACCGTCACGAACACATCCACCTTGCCGCGGCTGATGTGGCCCTGCACGGCGGATTTGACGGCGTCCTCGGCGAAGATAAAGCTGCGGGGCATGCGCACGGAGGTGTCCAGATACCTGTTGTTCACGCTCTTGAGCTCCACCAGGACGGACATGCCGCCGATATCGCCCCTGGCGCTGCCGTAGCCGGTCATGCTTTTTATCATCTGCAGTTACTTCCTTTATTCGTCGCGGAGGCCGATGATCTCAAAAACGATCTCGTCTTCCTTCTTTTTGCGCCGCTGGGTGACGACCATGAACGCCACGCCCACCGCAAAGGCGGCAAAGCTCACCAGCATGCAGCCCTGTTCCCTGAGTCCGGCGGAATAGGCGATGGCGTAGCCAATGAAGAACATGACGAAGGGCAGGATGTATACGAGGAACAGAGCCCCGTATATCTTGGAAGATTTGGTCTCGATGATGACCTTCTGCCCCGGAAGGGCGGAGACCTTGTTAACGGCTTCGGTCTTGATGTGGCTGTCGAACACGCAGGCGTCGCAGCTCCCGCAGCTTCCGCCGCAGGCCGTGCCGCGCTCCACGGCCACCTCGGCCATGCCGTTCGCGAGGATTTTAGTAACAACAGCGTCCTGAGTCATAATTTGCTATCCTTTCGTAATATCCACAGTTATCGTATAATCGCCTACGGCCCCGACGTTGGTCTGGCCGTCAATATACACCTTTACGCCCGGCATCACCGTGCCGGTGACGTCACCGTAGCCGGAGAGATCCGCCACGGCCCGTATCATGTCCGCCGTCACGGAGCTCAGCGCCGCCTCCGTCCCGCGCACCGTCACCGAGAGGCTCTTGGTGACCGTCTGGGCATTGTAGCCGTCGGGCACGTTGGCGCATGTGATATCCGTCACGGTGAATTTTTTCTCGGAAAGCCCCGTCACCCTCACGGTCACGGCGGCCTCCGACACGCCGGTCACATTCGTCAGCCCCTCGTCCAGCGTTATCGGCAGGGTCTGACTGTAAGTGTCCTCCACGCTGTCCAGCTGCACCGTTCCCACGATGATGCGGCTGATGCCGGCCAGCTTGTCGGAGTCCCCGGCGATCTTGATCGTGGCGGGCTCGACGGTCACGTCGCAGTCGGCGTCCGTGGCGCCGCCGCCGGCCACCAGCGACACGTCCAGCGGGACCTCCTTGGTCTCCAGTACGGTCAGGGTCGCCTTCACCGTGTCCGAGGAGAAGGTCATGCCGGCAGAAGCGCACTCGTTTCCGTACTTGTCCATGAGCTTGAAGCCCGTCTCCGTGGTGAAGGTGGCGTCCACCTGATCCTTGGAGAAGCTGACCCAGGCGTGATCCACATTCTTCAGCGAAGCCTCTGAGCCGGTGATGGTTATGGTCTTGGGCTCAAAGGTCGGCTCCTGAGCGGAGAAGCCGTCGGCCATGCTGCCCTCGAAGGAGCCCTTCACCTCCACGGTCTTGGACGAGAGGGCCGAGACCGTAAAGCCGATGGTCTCCGGCGAGCGGCTGACCACCGCAATGCTGCCGGAATCCGTCCCCGCCGGATACTTGAGATAGTACGACCAGGACATGTCCCCCGCCTGGGTGATGTTGCTCACGTCGATGACGGCCACCACCTTGGAGGCGTCCAGAGTGCCGATGGTCCGGCGGCTGCCGCGGATGACGATGTTCACGGAGGTATTGTCCACATTGGAGATGGCCAGGCCGTGCTCCTCCCGGAGGGTGTTCTCCCCGGAGAACTGCACCTGCACGCCCTTGAGGGAGGCGGTGATGGCCGTGGTGTCCTGACTGGAGATATACGCCCAGAGGATGGTAGAGGCCAGCAGCGAGAGGATCATCCAGAATATTTTGCTGTCGTATATCTTCTTCTTATTCTGCTTCATGCTGTTTCCCCTTAAAAAGCTCGCGCAGGCGGACGCCGAAGCTCTTCTTCTGCGTCTCCAGTTCGCCCTCCGGCTTCAGCTCGCTGCGCAGCAGCTTTTCGAAGGTGGAGGTGTTCAGGTGGCGCTTGAGCATACCGTTTTCCGCCACGGAGATGGAACCCGTCTCCTCCGAGACGATGGCGATAACGGCGTCCGACACCTCGCTCATGCCGATGCCGGCGCGGTGGCGCATGCCCAGATCCTTGCTGAGGTTGTTGCTCTTGGAGAGCGGCAGCACGCAGCCCGCGGCCGCTATGCGCCCCTCCCGCACGATGACGGCGCCGTCGTGCAGGGGCGCCTTGTCATAAAAGAGGTTCTTCAGCAGCTCCGCCGTGACGTTGGAGTCGATGATGGTGCCGGTGCGCATGTATTCGTTCAGGCTGTTGGCCCGCTCGAACACGATGAGGGCGCCGGTCTTTGAGACGGACATGTCCCTGCAGGCCAGCACGGTCTGGGATATGGCGGCGTCGATGATCGGCTCGTCCTGTCCCTTGACGGAAAAATGCCTGTAAAGCTCGCCGCTGCCCACCTTCTCCAGCAGCTTCCTGAGCTCGGGCTGAAAAATTATCACGATGGCGATAAGGCCCAGCTCCACGGCCTTGCGCAGGATGTAGTTTATCATAGTGAGCTTGAATATGCCGGAGAGCCACAGCACCAGAAGCAGCACAATAATGCCCTTGGCCAGCTTGAAGGAGTTGGTCCTTCTGATGAGGCCGATGAGCTTGTATATGAGATAGGCGACGATAAGGATATCCACGGCGTCCGCAAAGCGGATGGTCATGAGATAATTCATCATGCCTGTCAGCGTATCTTTTATTGCGTACATGTGCCATCCCCTGCTCCGCGCCCGGGGCGGCCGTCGGGCTTCGCGCCCGGCGTCCGCCCGCATTGCGGACTTAATCGCATAATTTCAGTTAGTATATTATAATTCATTGTACTGCAAATGGCAAATACTAATTGTAGTTTCTGCGTCAGTTTACTATTTTTCTCAGCACGCCGCAGGCCTTTTCCACCTCCCGCAGCTTCGTAAACGGCGAAAAGCTCAGTCTGACGGTGCCGGTGTCCAGCGTTCCGGCCGTCCCGTGAGCCAGAGGCGCGCAGTGCAGCCCCCCTCTCACCGCTATGCCCTTTTCCGCGAGCAGGGCGCATACCGTCTCACAGTCCATGCTCTCATGGCGCACCGACAGCACCCCGGCCTGGCTCTCCCCGCCGGAAAACACCTGCAGTCCCGGCACATCGGCGAGCATCTCCGCCGCCGCGGACTTCAGCCGGCGCTCCCTCTCCCCTATACTCTCCGGCGTCTCCGCCGCGACGTATCTTATGCCCTCCAGCAGCCCGGCGATGCCGGTGACGTTGTGGGTGCCGGCCTCCAGCCTGTCGGGCAGGAAATCCGGCATATCCTGATTGCGGCTCTCCGAGCCGGTGCCGCCGCACAGCAGCGGTTTTCCCGGCTCCCCGCACAGCAGGATGCCGGTGCCCTGGGGGCCCATCAGGCCCTTGTGGCCCGGCATGGCGATGAACGCCGCGCCCAGGGCGGAAAAGTCCACCCTCTCCGCCCCCGCCGACTGGGACGCGTCCAGAATGAAGGGCACGCCCTGCTCCCGGCACAGCGCCGCGATCTCGTACACCGGCAGCACGAAGCCGAACACGTTGGAAACGTGATTGCAGATGACGGCCTGAGCTCCGGGGATCTTTTCCCTGAAAGCCCTCACGGCCGCGTCCGGGTCGAACAGCGGGGAGCGGGCCGGGTCGGTCTCCGCGCCGATATCCCGCAGCACCCGGGTGACGGAATTGTGCTCGTACCCGGACACCACGGCCCTGCCCCCCGGCGTCACCAGTGAGCGGATGGCGATGTTCAGCCCGTGGGTGGCGCTGGATGTGAACACCACCTGTTCGGGCTCCGGGACGCCGAAAAGCTCCGCGGCGGCGGCCCGGCAGTCGTAGACCGTCTCCGCGGCCTTCATCGCCGGGGCGTGGCCGCCCCGCCCGGGGCTGGCCATGGTACGCACAGCCCTTTCCATGGCTTCGTAAACCGATGGCGGCTTCAAAAGGCTGGTGGCCGCCGAATCAAGATAGATCACAGCTCCGCCTCCCTCAGTTCCCCGTCCCCGTCCCGCAGGTATATGCGCCCGTGCAGCAGCTTCTCCTCCCGGAGCAGGGCCGCGGCGCGCACGCCGTATTTATATGAAACGCTCACGCAGTAACCGCAGCCGCCGACGGCCACGCTCTGCGGAGTTCTTACCGCGCTGGCCGTGATGCCCGCCCGCTCCAGAACTCTGACGGCGCGCTGGGCATAGGTCAGTGACCGGCACGAAATGAGATAATGCTGCATAACATGAAATTCCTCCCGCACTGTCATACGACATTCTATGCGGGAGGAACCGAATTGTTTAACGTTCCGTCAGCACCACGGCGTGGGCGGCTATGCCGGAGCCGTCCCCGGTGAAGCCCAGCCCCTCCTCGGTGGTAGCCTTCACGCTGACGGCGTCCATGTCCGCGCCCATGGCCTGGGCCAGACGCCGGCGCATTTCCGGGATGTATCCGGCCAGCTTGGGGCGCTGGGCCACCACGGTGCAGTCGGCGTTCACCAGTTTGTATCCGTGTCGGGACAGAACCTGGCAGACCCTTGTCAAAAGCGCGATGCTGTCCGCGCCCAGATAGGCGTCGTCGCTGTCGGGAAAGAGCTGGCCGATGTCGCCCAGGGCCGCGGAGCCCAGCAGCGCGTCCATCAGGGCGTGGGTCAGCACGTCGGCGTCGGAATGGCCCTCCAGACCCAGCTCGTAAGGTATCTCCACGCCGCCCAGTATCAGCTTCCGCCCCGGGACCAGACGGTGCACATCGTAGCCGTGACCGATCCTCACCGCTTCTCGCCCCTGTCCGCAAGTATTTTTTCCGCCACCAGCATATCCAGCGGCGTGGTGAGCTTTATGTTCTCCGCATCGCCCTCCACGGTGAACACGTTCATGCCTATCGCCTCCGCGGCGGCGCAGTCGTCGGTGAGGACCATGTCCTTTTCCGCCGCCCGGGTCAGCGCGGCCTTGATGAAGTCGGAGCTGAATATCTGGGGCGTCTGGATGAGCACGGCCTTGTCTCGGTCCACGGTGGAGGTGACCATGCCCTTGTCGTCCACCAGCTTTATGGTGTCAGCGGACTTCACGGCCGGAGCCGCCGCCCGCTTTTCCGCGGCAGCCAGCGCCGTCCTTTCGATGACGGCCTCCGTCACCAGCGGGCGCGCGCCGTCGTGTATGGCGATGAGCTTCGCCTTGGGGTTGACCTCGCACACGCCGGCCAGGGACGACTGCGCCCTGGTGGCGCCGCCGCAGATCACCTTTGTGACCTTGCCGAAGCCCCGGGACTTGCACAGCTCCGCCATGGCGGCGATGCTGTCCTGACGGGCGACCAACACAATCTCGCGGATGCACGGGGCGTCCTCGAAGACCTTTATCGTCCTCTCTATCACCGTCTCGCCGCCCAGCTCCGCCATTATCTTGTCGCAGCCCATGCGCGTGGAGCTCCCGGCGGCGACGATGACCGCGGAGCAGTAGGGTATCACAGCGGGTTTTTCTCTGATGAATTTTTTCAGAACCGACATTTGGCTCACCTCGGCAAAAAAAGTCAGGCGGCGGAAAACAAGTCCCGCCGCCTTCTATTTAATCACAACATTCAGCCGACTGCAAGTGTCAGCTGGTTTTCTATCTCATTCTCCGGCATGTCCATGGACAGCGTCATCTCGGAAATGAGGATATCCTTGGCAAAATGGAGCATCCTGCGCTCCCCCGTTGAAAGCCCCCTGCGCGCGTCCCGGGTCATGAGGTTCTTCACCACTGAGGCCACCTCCATGGGGTCGCCGCTCCGGATGCGCAGCATGTTGTCCCGGTAGCGCTTGTTCCAGTTCTGGTCCCCCGCCGTCACGGCGAGGCCCGGAAACGAGTTCAGTATCTTCTGGGCGCTGGTCCTGCTTATTATCGGGCGCACGCCCACCTCCTCGCACTTGTCGGTGGGCAGCATCAGCGACATATCGCCCGAAGGGAACTTGAGAATATAATAAGCCCTGTTCTCCCCGTCCGCGGACTTCCTGACGATATCGTCAATCAGGCAAGCGCCGTGCAGCGGATGGACAACTCTGTCGCCGACCTTAAACAAGAAAATGACCTCCCATAAAATTTTCCGTCGTTAACATATCATTACATGTATATTATACACAATGTAATGAAATTAATCAAGGACTAAAAAAATTGCCCGCCTGAAAAGCAGGCGGGCAATTACATACTGTAATGTTGTTCAGGCTTCGGGGGCTTCGGGGGCCTCGTCGGCCTCGGGAGCGTTGCCGGTGGCTTCGCCGCTGGCAGAGACTTCATACACCAGCGCGTCGGCTTCCGGATGGGAGGGAGCTTCATGTCTGGGCTCTTCCTCGGCCTTGGGGGCCGGTTCCGGCTCGGACAGGGCGCGGATGGACAGGGAGATCTTCTGCTTGTCGTTGTCCACGGCGGTGATCTTGGCCTCTACCTCGTCGCCCACAGCGAGCACCTCGTCGGGCTTGCCGATGCGGCGGTTGGCGATCTGGGAGATATGGATAAGTCCGTCAACTCCGGGCACGACCTCGGCAAAGGCGCCGAAGGGCATGAGCTTGACGACCTTGACGCTGGCCACGTCGCCCACCTTGTACTTCTCGGTGAATATCTTCCAGGGGTTGGCCTCGGGATCCTTGTAGCCCAGGGATATCTTGCGCTTGTCCCTGTCGAAGCTGATAACGTAAACCTCTATCTCGTCGCCTATGTTAAGCACGTCGGAGGGCTGCTTTATGCGCGTCCAGCTGAGCTCGGACACATGTACCATACCGTCGATGCCGCCGATATCCACGAACGCGCCGTAGCTGGTCATGGACTTGACGGTGCCCTTGTACTTCCTGCCGACTTCGATGTCGTTCCAAACGGCCTCGGCGGCGGCGCGGCGCTCGGCCTGGGTCACGCGGCTGATGGAGCCGACCACGCGCTTGCGGCCGCGGTTGACCTCGGTTACCACCAGGCGGACCTTCTGCTTGATCATCTGGCTCAGGTCGGCCTCTCTGGGCTGGCCGGACTGGGAGGCGGGAACGAACACGCGGGCGCCCTTGACGTTGACCACGATGCCGCCCTTGTTCTCCTCCACCACGGTGCCCTCCACCACGGTGCCGGACTCGGAGGCATCCTCGATGTCGGTCCAGCTCTTGGCGGCGTCCAGACGCTTCTTGGAAAGCTGCACGGTGCCCTCGACGTCGTTCACTCTGACCACGACGGTCTGTATGGGATCTCCCACCTTGACCACGTCCTCGACCTTAACGCCGTCGTCCGTGAACTCGGTAGTGGGGATGAATCCGGAATATTTGATGCCCAGGTCGACGTTGATTTCCGTCGGCGTGATGGCAACCACAGTACCTGTTACCGTATCTCCATTATATATAGTTTTGAGGGACTCCTCGAGCATTTCATCAAATGATTTTTCGGTCTCGGCGGCCGCGGTCTCCGGCTCAGCCTGATTCTGGGTGGTCTCCTCAGTTCTAATCTCGTCGCTCATCTTATTACTTACCTCCTTAATTATCCACGCGGGTGCCGACGCTCCTGCCGTGACTCCGACGGTTCCGGCGGTTTTAAGCAAGTCCACTTTAAGCTCGTCCGCGTTCTCGATGAACTGGACGTTGTCGCAGTGTTCACGGCATATCTGGGCCAGGTGAATACTGTTTGCGCTGTGCTTCCCGCCTATTACCACCATTGCGCCGCACTCGGATGCCATTTTGGATGCTTCCTGCTGTCGTGTGGACGTAGCATTACATATTGTATCAAATATTTCTGAATTTGTACATCTTTTTTTTAATATATTTGTACATTCGGAAAAATTACCATGGGTCTGGGTGGTTTGTACCACCATGGTGAGCGGTTTATCCAAAACGCCTTCTGACGCGTCAATCCAGGCCTCCAGTTCCGCTGCGTCCTCCGCCACCACATGCTCTCCGCACCAGCCCTCGATGGCCTCCACCTCCGGGTGGTGCTTCATGCCGATTATCACCACAAAGCGCCCGTCCGCCGAGGCTTTCTCCACCAGCCTGTGTATGCGCGTGACCTTGGGGCAGGTGGCGTCGGTCATCACGGCGCCCCGGGCGGCAAGCTCCTGGTAGGTCGCCCTGGGCAGGCCGTGGGAGCGCACTATCATCCGGGCGCCGTAAGGCAGCTCCGAGGGGTCGTTTATGACGTGAAGGCCCTTGTTTTCCAGCTCTCTCACCACGTCGTCGTTGTGGATGAGCTGGCCCAGGCAGTAGCACTCGCCCCCGGAGATGAGGGCGTTGGCCATGTCCACGGAACGCTTCACGCCGAAGCAGAAGCCCGCGCTTTCGGCAATGATGAACTTATCCATGGCGGCGCTCCAGGCACGCGGCGATCCTGCCGCACACCAGCTCCACGCTCTGCTCCAGCGTGTTGCCGCTGGTGTCCAGCACCACGGCGTCCGGCGCGGCCCGGAGCGGGGCGGCGGCGCGCTGGGAATCCTGTCTGTCCCGCGCCTCCATCTCGCTGATGACGTTTTCAAAGCAGGTCTTCACGCCCCTGGCGATGAGCTCCTGATACCGTCTGTACGCTCTGTCCTCCAGGGAGGCCGTGAGGAATATCTTCAGCTCCGCGTCCGGCAGCACCACCGTGCCGATGTCCCGGCCGTCCATGACCACGTCGTGCTCCCGGGCCATGGCGCGCTGCATGTCCATGAGATACGCCCGCACCGCGGGCAGGGCGGACACGTCCGAAGCCGCCAGGGAGATGTCCGGCAGGCGTATGGTCTCCGACACGTCCTCGCCGTTCAAAAACATCCTCTGCACGCCGTCCTGCGTATACCGCATCTCGATATGCGTGCCGGGCAGTATGGCCGCGACGGCCGCCTCGTTCTTCCTGTCCGCACCCGCCCGGTTGGCGGCCAGGCCCACCGTGCGGTAGATGGCCCCGGTGTCCACATAGATGAAGCCGAATTTTTTTGCCGCCGCTCTGGCGATGGTGCTCTTTCCGGCCCCGGAGGGGCCGTCTATGGCTATGGCAGTGTGTCCGTTCATGTTGCTGCGTTCCGTCCTTATCAAATCGAATTTCCGGCGGCTCTGCCGGTGGACCAGGCGATCTGCAGATTGAAGCCCCCCGTGTACGCGTCGAGATCCAGCACCTCGCCGGCGAAATGTAGGCCCTTCACCAGCTTGGACTCCATGGTCCTGGGATTGACCTCCTTCACGGCCACGCCGCCGGAGGTGACGATGGCCTCGTCAAAGGGGCGCGGCCCCTTCACGGATACCGGGAAGGCCTTGAAAAGGCGCAGCAGCGCCGCGCGCTGCTCCCGGGTCACGGAGTTCACCGGCGTATCCTCCGGGATGCCGGAAAGGCGCACCAGCACCGGGATCATCGACCGCCCGGCCAGATCGTCCAGCGCGTTTTTGAACTCCTTGTTCCTGTATTTTTCAAAGTCCCGCAGCAGCCGGGCGTCCAGCTTCTTTTCGTCCAGCGCGGGCTTCAGGTCTATCTCCAGCCTGTATTCCGCCCGGCCGAAGGCGCGCATGTGGGAGCTGGCCGACAGCACCAGCGGCCCGGACACGCCGAAGTGGGTGAAGATCATCTCCCCCAGCTCGCTGTATACGGGCCTGCCGTCCTCAAATGCCGTGAGAGTCACGTTCTTCAGGGAGAAGCCCTGCATCTCGGCGCACCAGGGGTCGCCGCTCTCCAGCGGCACCAGCGAGGGCCGCCGGGGCGTCACGGTGTGGCCCAGCTCCTCCGCTATGCGGTAGCCGTCGCCGGTGGAGCCGGTCAGCGGATAGGAAAGGCCGCCGGTGCAGATGACGGCCGCCCGGCAGGCGACGACGCCCTCCTGGGTGCGCACGCCGGCAACGGCGCCGTTTTCCGTCACGATGCCCAGAGCCTTTGTCCGCTCCGTGCGCACGCCCGCCCGGTGTGCCCAGGCGGTCAGCGCCCCGGCGATGTCGTTGGCGTTGTCGGATACGGGAAACACCCGGTTCCCCCGCTCCGTCTTCAGCGGCACGCCCAGAGCCTCGAACGTCTCCATTACCTTCTCCGGCGGGAAGGCCGTCAGGGCGCTGTAAAGGAAGCGCCCGTCGCCGGGTATGTTGGCCATGACTGTCTTGATGTCGCAGTCGTTGGTGACGTTGCAGCGGCCCTTGCCGGTGATGCGCAGCTTGCGGCCCAGATCCCGGTTCGGCTCCAGCAGCACGACCTTTTCGCCCCGCTCGGCGGCCGTGCAGGCGCACATCGTCCCGGCGGCGCCGCCGCCGATGACCACGGCGTCAGCGGTCTGTGTGCTCATATACGTCATACTCCGTCCAGATATTTTCCAGCTGCTTGAAGGTGTCCGAGGCGTGGTCGCTGGAGCGCGCGCCCACGGCCACGATAAGAGCGTTGATAAGGCTCATGGGAGCCACGAGCGAATCCAAAAACGACACCATGTCGCTCTTGGCGTAAAGATCCACGTCGGCGATGCCGTTGAAGGGCGAGGCCGGCCCGTCGGTGATGCCCACCGTGGCGGCGCCCCGGCTCCGGGCGAACATCATGGCCTCCACCGTGTGCTTGGAATAGCGCGGGAAGCTGATGCCGATAAACAGATCTCCCTGCTTTATGCGCAGAAGCTGCTCGAACACCTCGCTGGCCGCGGTGTCCCGCACCACGAACACGCCCTCCCGCAGCAGATTCAGATACTGCCCCAGGAAGGACGACAGGGACGTGGAGGTGCGCATGCCCACGATATATATGTTCTTGGCCTGGATTATGGCGTCAACGGTCTTGTCGAAGCTCTCCTGGTCCAGCTCCTCCAGCGTAGCCTGCAGCTTGTCCATGTCGGCGCTGATAACCGATTTCATGATGTCCCGCTCGTCTATCATCTGGCGGGCCACCTCGATGCGCTGCACCGAGGTCAGGCGGCTGCGTATCATCTCCTGCATGGCCTTGCGCATGGCGGGGTAGCCGTCGTAGCCCAGCTCCGCCGCGAAGCGCACCACGGTGGATTCGCTGATGCCCACCGCCTTGCCCAGGCGCCCCGCCGTCATGAACGCCGCCTTGTCGTAATTGTCCACGATGTATTTCGCGATCTGCCGCTGGCCCTTGGAGAAGCCGGCGTTTCCCTGCTGCAGTACGGACAGTATGTCTTTTTCCATGTCACCATCCCGTTTCTGAAATAATACTGTTATTCTAAGCGTCAACAGGTTCAAATGCAATACGTTTTTGCAATTTACAAAATAAAATCCTGCATACAAGCAGGATTTTATTGTAAATTTTGCAATTTTTAGTTAAGGCCGCAGGATTTGAACAATTTCTGCAATTCCTCTTCCGTCAGATAACGCCAGCATCCGGGCTTGAGCTCCCCCAGCTCCAGAGAACCCTCCCGGACCCTTTTCAGCCGCGTGACGTAGAGTCCCGCCTGCTCGCACATCTTTCTCACCTGACGGTTGCGCCCCTCGCCGATGGTTATGGACAGCATGGCGCCGCCGTCGTCCTCGGCCATGACGTCCACATGGGCCGGGCGGGTGGTGTAGCCGTCGATCTCCATGGGCGCCGCCAGCTTTTCCGCCGCCTGCTTTATGTCCCTGCCCCGCACCCAGGTGTGGTAGGTCTTTTTCACGTTGTGGGAGGGGTGCATCAGCCGGTTGGCGGCGTCCCCGTCGTTGGTCATGATGAGCAGGCCCTCCGAGTTGAGGTCCAGCCTGCCCACGGGATAGAGCCTGGTACCGGCGTCCTTCACCAGCTCCGACACGTCCTTCCTGCCCTTCTCGTCGGAGAGGGTGGTGACGTATCCCTTGGGCTTGTTGAGCATTATGTACAGCTTCTCCGGCCGGGACGGCAGCGGAACGCCGTCCACGCATATCACGTCCGTGTCGGGGTCGGCGCTCTGGCCCAGCAGGGCCGTCGCACCGTTCACGGTCACCCGGCCGTCCTCTATCATCTTCTCCCCCGCGCGCCGGGACGCCACGCCCCGGGCGGAGAGTATCTTCTGTATCCTGTCGGTCATATTGTTCTCCATTTTCTGTAAATTACCACAGCCGCTCCAGCCAGGTCCAGGAGCTGGCTGTCTCCCGCGCGCCGGGCGGGACGGTCTCGCCGTACACCAGTTCTGCCTCGGCCGCGGGCTTTCCGTCCACCAGGACCCTTATCCGCCCGGCGGCGGCACCGCTCTCCACCCCGCCGAAAACGAAGCGGGGCAGCTCCACATAATAGCTTACCTTTGCCTCCGCGGAGAGGAACAGCTTCACTTCCCTGTCGGGCCGGATGGCCACGGCGGTCTCCGTCCCGGACACCACCGGCAGGGACAGCGCCATGTCCCGCCCGATCACGGTCCTGTAGCCGTAGTTTTTATACGCCCAGGCGTACAGCGCCCCGTGGTCGGCCCAGTCGTCCGGGTCGGAGAGCGTGACGCAAACGCAGCGCATGCCGTCCCGCTGGCAGCAGGACACCAGCGTCCGCCCCGCGGCCATGGTGTAGCCCGTCTTGACGCCGATGCAGCCGGGGCAGTTCCACAACAGCTTATTGTGGTTTACAAAGGTGAGGGAGCCGATCTTCACGCTTTTCAGAGCGACGACGGAGCGGAAATCGGCGTTTTCCATGCAGTACTGGGCCAGCTTCGCCATATCCCGGGCCGTGGAAAAGTGGCCCTTCTCGTCCAGTCCGTTGGGGTTTTTGAAGGAGGAGCCCGTCATGCCCAGCGCCGCGGCCTTCTCGTTCATCAGCTTTGCGAAGGCGTCCACGCTGCCGGCCGTGCGGCAGGCCAGCGCCACGGCGGCGTCGTTGCCGGACACCAGCATCATGCCCTCCAGCAGCTCCCGCACGGTGTATTCGCTGCCGGCTTTGAGGTACATGGACGAGCCCTCCGCCCCGCACCACTCCGGCTTTATCTTCACCTTCCCGTCGAGAGGGCAGTTTTCGATGACCACGATGGCGGTCATAATCTTTGTGGTGCTGGCGATGAGCATCTTCGCGTCGGCGTTTTTGCTGTACAGCACCTTCCCGTCGCCGCAGTGGACGAGAACGCAGCTTCGCGCCGAGATATCCGGCGCGGCGGGCAGCGCCGACGCGCGCGCCGCCATGGCGCCGGAGAGAAAAAAAGCCAGAGCGATAAGTATGGAGATTTCCCTTTTCATGTAATAAGCACCACCCAAAAGCAGTTTGCGGGCAGTGCTTATCATTGACAGCTTTTGCGGACTTTATGCCTGGTCCTTGCCGTCCTTTATTTTGTCGATCATCTCGTCGACTTTTTCCACGAGACCGGGCACCATGTCGATTATGCGGTCCAGGGTGTTGTTGGCGGGCGGGATGACGTTGAGCATGCGCACGCCGCCGTCCTTGACCACCAGGAAGCCCACGGGCTCCACCTTCACGCCGCAGCCCGTGCCGCCGCCGTAGCCCTTGGACTGGGCGAACTCAGCGCCGCCGCCGCCGAAGCCGTAGGTCACCCGCGACACCGGGATGAGCGTTATGCCGTCCGGCGTAAATATGGGCTCGCCGACAACGGTGTTCACGTCCACCATGTTTTTGATGTTCTGCATTGTGGTTTCCATCAGACTGCCGAGATTGTTGTTCTCCATCTGCCATCTTCCTTTCTTTATGCGGCAAGCTCTTTACCGGACATCTGTTTTTTAATTCTCTTTTTGCGTCTTCTGATGATCTTCAGCGCCGAGATGCCGGCGGATATGCCGATCCCGACGATTTGTCCAATCCTTATGGTCACGGCGGCGTGCAGCTCGATAAAGGGCTTGCCCACGTCGAAGTCCACGGCCGTCCTCACGTCGCACTCCCCGAAGCGCAGCGTCTCGTCCGCGACGCTGCCCAATACGCACAGCGCGTCGTTGACGTAGTTGTAGACCATCACGGTGGAATAGGGGTCGGGGTCGGAGGACACGAACCAGAAGCGGAATTTTGAGACGTACAGCTTCCGGCGGAACTTGCCCGCCGCCCGGAGGACGACCTGCAGAAGCTCCATGATCTCTTCCTTCGTGATCCCGCCCTGGGCAAGCTTTGCCAGCTTGTCCTCCTTCGGCTTCTCCTCGGCCTTCTCTTCCTTCTTTTTCTTCTTTTTCTCTTTTTCGGGTTTCTCTTTCTTTTTCTTTTCGGGCTTGGGATACAGCTGTATCAGCTTCCCGGCAACCTTGGCCGAGGCCTTCGCCTGTCCGTCCTCGTATCTGACATCTGCGCCGACCGGGATGAGGTTGATGGCAATGAGCACGGCCAGTATCGCCCCGATTATTATAAGCGCTGTCAATCGCATCACTCCCCGGCGGAGGGATCCGCCACTTCGTCTATTGTCAGCTGACCGTCGTCAGCGTTTGAATACGCGTCTATGGCCATCTGGAGCTTTTCCAGCCCCTCGGACGAGCTGCAGTCCGGCAGCTCTGGAAGCTGGGAGAGCTCGCTTATGCCCATGGTACGGAGGAAAACGTCCGTGGTCCTGTACAGCGTGGGCCGCCCCGGAGCCTCCAGCCTGCCGCACTTTTCGATGAGCCCCCTGTCCAGCAGGACGCTGACCGTATAGGAGCTGTCCACGCCCCTGACCTGATCGATGTACGCCCGGGTCACCGGCTGGAAATAGGCGGTAATCGCCAGCGCCTCCAGCGCGGAATCCGAGAGTCTGGGCGGCTTGCGCCGCTCCATGACCTTCACCACGGCCTGGGCGAACTCCGGCGCGGAGCACAGCTGCAGTCTGTTTTCCAGCCGCAGCAGCCTGATGCCCCGCCCGCCGGCTTCGTACTCCTCCGCCAGCTTCGCCGCGGCGGAATAAACGTCCTCCTCCGGCACGGCCAGCACCAGCGATATGCGTTCACCCGGCACCGGGTCGCCGGAGGCGAAAAGTATGGCCTCTATTGCGCTTTTCAGTTTGTTGTCGTCCATGTCACTCGATTATCCTGTCGATTATTTCCTCGGTATCGCCGCCGGTGAAGGACACCGTGTACTCCCCGTCCGCGTTTTCTATGCTGAGACTGCCCATGCTGCAGAGCTCCAGCACGGAGATGAACGTGGCCACGACCTCCGAGCGGCTGCGGCAGGCGCCGTAAAGCCTTTTCAGCGAGACGGTCTTCTGCTTTCTGAGAAGCCCGATGAGCTCCCGGCTCTTTTCCCGGACGCCGTAGGGTATGCGCCGGGGCGCGGCGGCGGCCAGCTCCGCCAGATCCGGCGTCCTGCCGCCCCGGGAATACACGTCCATCAGCGCCCGCAGCAGATCGGCGGGCTCGTGGCGGTAGCCGTACTCGCTCTTGCCCCGCTTCAGCGGCTCCGGCAGCTTGTCGTAGTAGAGCATGCCCTGCTCCGCCGCCTCGGCGAGCTCCGGCATGACCTTCTGCACCGACTCCAGCGCGTCCCGGGATCTGAGCTGCTCCAGAGACTGCATCAGCACTTCCAGCTCCGACACTTCCTCCTCGCCGGCCAGCAGCGTCCGGGTCTTGATGTACAGCAGGTGCGAGGCCATCTGTACGAACTCGCTGGCCACCTCCAGATCCATGCTCTGCATGTTCTCCAGATATTCCAGATACTGGTCCAGTATCTCGGAAATTTTTATGTCCCTGATCTCGATCTTGTTTTTCGACAGCAGCAGCAGGATAAGGCTCAGCGGCCCTTCAAAGTCCTGCATTTCCTCGCGGGACTTTATAACTCCCTCGAGATGATAGGTGGGATCTTCCATCACACGTTCCCCGCAACCAGATCATAGCCGAACTGCGCTATGAAAAAGACCTTGTCGTAGCAGTAGTTTATCGCCGTGGAAAGGGGCTTGCCAAGCACGCCCGTGGCCACCAGCGCCAGAAGCAGCAGCATGCCGTAGCGTTCGTACCGCATGAGCTTGTAGTAATTATCGTCGCTCAGCAGGGAAAAAAATACCTTGGAGCCGTCCAGCGGCGGCACGGGTATGATATTGAACACCGCCAGGCCCAGGCTGAGATACGCGGTGAGCTCCACCATGCTCAGCAGGGTCTGCTCAAAGACCGTGCCGGAATTGAAGGGCTTGTACAGAAGGCCGTAGATGAAAAGGAAGAGCACGCAGATGACCACGTTGGAAACCGGACCGGCCAGCGCCGTGACGGCCATGCCCTTCTTGGGATTTTTGAAGTTGTACATGTTCACCGGCACGGGCTTGGCCCAGCCCACCTTGAAGATAACCATCATCAGAAGGCCCATTATGTCGATGTGCTTGATGGGGTTCAGCGTCAGCCGGCCCGCGTTTTTCGCGGTATTGTCGCCCATGAGATACGCCACATAGCCGTGGCTGACCTCGTGGAGGGTTATGCAGATCAGCGCCGGTATCACAGCCGTGAGCATATCCGTGAGGTACGACCAGTTAAGCCCGTCCCATATTGTTTTTATCGTGCCCGTGACCGGTCACCTCCGTTGTATTTTTTGATTGTATCAAATTTTTCATATAAATACAAGCGGAGAGTCCGACTGATTGTCAGGCTCTCCGCTTTTTTCTACAGCGCTCTGGATATTTCGGTCAGAAGCTTGTCGCGGCCGGTGCCCTTCTGGGCGGAAAACGCGATCAGCGGCACGGCCGCGTCCAGCTTCAGCGTGTCCCGGATAAGCTGAAGATTGGGCTCCAGCTCGCTTTTTTTCAGCTTGTCGCACTTGTTGGCCAGCACGGTCAGCGGGCGGCCCGTGTCCATGAACCAGCCGGCCATGGTCACGTCGTCCGCCGTGGGCGCGTGGCGGGAATCCACGATCATCACGCCCAGCGTCACCCTCTGAGGATCCTCGAAGTATTTTTCCATCAGCTCCGCCCAGCGTTCCCGCTCGGACTGGGACACCTTGGCGTAGCCGTAGCCGGGCAGATCCACAAAATACGTCCGCCCGTCGATGAGGAAGTAGTTCACATGTATGGTCTTGCCGGGGGCCTCGCCCACCCGGGCGAAGTTTTTGCGGTTTAGCACGCAGTTTATCACCGACGACTTGCCCACATTGGATTTGCCGGCGAACACGACGGAGGGAAGCCTGTCCCGGATAAAGCCGTCCGGGGCGGCGGCCGATTTGATGAACTCGGCGTTATTCAGATTCAATCCTGCCATGTCACTGCCGCATTCCCGCCCCGGAGCCGGGCTTTTCCGGCTTCGGCAGCATGATGCTCCTCTCCTCCGGTTTTCCGGGCCTGCCCGAGAGCGCCACGTCCAGTATCTTGTCCACGTGATCCGTGGTGACAAAGTTCAGCGCCCGGCGCACGGTCTGGTCGATCTCCTTCAGATCCGGCTCGTTGTCGGCGGGGATGATCACCGTGTTCACCCCGTTGCGCAGGGCCGCCATGGTCTTTTCCCGCAGGCCGCCGATGGGCAGGATGCGCCCGCGCAGGGTTATCTCGCCGGTCATGGCGATGTCCCGGCGGGCCGGGATGCCCGTGAGGGCGGAGATGAGCGCGATGCAGATGGTGATGCCGGCGGACGGGCCGTCCTTGGGTACGGCGCCCTCCGGGAAGTGGATGTGTATGTCCTTGTTCTTGTAAAACTCGGGGTCTATGCCCAGTATGTCGGCGCGGCTGCGGATATAGGTCACCGCCGCCCGGGCGGACTCCTTCATCACGTCGCCCAGATTGCCGGTGAGCTCCAGCTTGCCGGTGCCGTCCACCACGGCGACCTCCACGTCCAGCACTTCGCCGCCCACCTGGGTCCAGGCAAGGCCGCGCACAAGACCCACCTCGTTGGCCTCGTGGGCCGGGTCCGGCTTGAATTTCGCCACGCCCAGAAGCTCTTCCAGATTCTGAGTCCTGACGGTCATGGATTTGAATTTGCCCTCGGCCACGCCGGTGGCCGCCCGGCGGCACAGGGAGGCGAGCTCCCGCTCCAGTACGCGCACGCCGGATTCCCGGGTGTACAGGGATATGATGCTGCGTATGGCGTCGTCCCCCACCCTGAGCTGGGAGGCCCTGAGCCCGTGCTTTTTCCGCTGCTTGGGCAGCAGGTGGCTCCTGGCGATCTCCAGCTTCTCCTCGTCGGTGTAGCTGGAGAGCTCGATGACCTCCATGCGGTCCAGGAGCGCTCTGGGTATGGTCTCGGTGGTGTTGGCGGTGGTGATGAAGAACACCTTGGAAAGATCCCAGGGGATCTCAAGGAAATTATCTCTGAACGTGCTGTTCTGCTCGCCGTCCAGCGCCTCCAGCAGCGCCGCCGACGGGTCGCCCCGGTAATCGGAGCCCAGCTTGTCGATCTCGTCCAGCACCATCAGGGGGTTGGAGCTCTTGGCCTGGATGATGCCGGCCATTATCCTGCCCGGCATGGCGCCGATATAGGTCTTGCGGTGGCCGCGTATCTCGGCCTCGTCGTGGACGCCGCCCAGGGATATGCGCACCAGCTTGCGGTTGGTGGCCCGGGCGATGGACATGGCGATGCTGGTCTTGCCCGTGCCCGGGGGGCCCACAAGGCAGATGAGACCGCCCTTGATGTCCGGCGAGAGCTGGCGCACGGCCAGATATTCGATTATCCGCTCCTTGACCTTCTCCAGGCCGTAATGATCCTCGTCCAGCATCTTGCGGGCTCTGGGTATGTTTATAGTCTCCTCCGTGCTCTGATTCCACGGCAGGGACAGGCAGGCGTCCAGATAGCTGCGTATCACGGCGGCCTCCGCGGAGCCGAAGGGCTGCTTGGCCAGGCTTCTGACCTCCTTGAGCAGCTTTTCCTCGATCTCCTTGTTTTCCAGGCCCAGCGCGAGTATCCGCTTTTTGTACTCGCCGGCGTCGTCGGCGGTGTCCTCGCCGTCGCCCAGCTCCTGCTGGATGAGCTTCATCTCCTCCCGCAGGTAGTACTCCCGCTGGTTCTTGCTCATCTGCTCGTTGGTGGACTCGCTGAGCTCCTGCTCGATGGTGAGGACGTTGAGCTCGTTGTTGAGCATCCTGCCCAGCATGGCCAGACGCCGCGCGGGGCGCAGCTCCTCCAGCAGGAGCTGTTTGTCCTGATACTTGAAGTGCACTGTGTTGGCGATGAAGTCCGCCACATAGCCGGGGTCGGGGTTCGAAAGCACGCTCAGCACGATCTCCGGCGGCGTGTTGTCGGCCATGCGGACATACTCCTCGAACATGGTCAGGCAGCTGCGCATCAGCGCCTCCCGGCGGGCGTCGCTTATGCGCTCCGGCATGTCGGAGAGCTTTTCCACCTCGGCGTAAAAGCTGGGGGAATCGGTCATTATCTGGGATATGCGCCCGCGGTAAAGTCCCTCCACCATTATTCTGGCGGAGTTTCCGTTGGGCTGCCTGAGCTGCTGGCGCACCCGGCAGACCGTGCCGATCTCGTAAAGGTCGGCCTGGTCGGGGATGTCCTTGGACACATCCCTCTGGGTAACCAGAAAGATGTTCTGATCCGCGCCCATAGCAAAGTTCAGCGCCGCCATGGACATGGGCCGCTCGATATCGAAGGTCAGCAGCATGCCCGGGAACGCCGTGAGCCCCCGCAGGGCCAGCATGGGCATGCCCCGGGTGGAATTGCTGTTAATATTTTCAGCCATGATTTCATATCTCCTTTCAGGAGAGTTTTCAGTGTATGATATCTCACCCTGATTATAACACCTGACGGGCAAACATCATGTAGAATATGCCACAGTAATAATGCAAAGGCGGGGCTGACGCCCCGCCTGATATGATCTTATGAAACGCTCTCTTCCTTTTGTTTCTTGCGGACGATCATGGGACTGCTGCCGTTCTTCACGGAGTCCGCCGTGATGACCACCTTTTCCACGCTCTTGTCGGAGGGGACGCTGTACATGACGTCGGTCATGACGCCCTCCATCACGCTCCTCAGGCCGCGGGCGCCGATCTTCATATCGATGGCCTTATCGGCGATGGCTTCCAGAGCGCCGGGCTCGTATTCAAGGTCCACTCCGTCGTAGCTCATGAGCACCTTGTACTGCTTGCTCATGGCGTTCTTCGGTTCGGTGAGTATGCGCACCAGATCGTCCCTGCCCAGAGAGTTCAGGGACGCCACCACGGGCAGGCGGCCGATGAGCTCCGGGATGATGCCGAACTTCAGCAGGTCGTGCTGCTGGACATGGTTGAAAAGCTCGCCCACGTCCCGCTCCGCGCTGGATTTTATGTCGGCCTCAAAGCCCATGGACTTCTTGTCCATGCGCTTTTCGATGATCTTGTCCAGCCCGTCGAAGGCTCCGCCGCAGATGAACAGTATGTTAGTGGTGTTCACCTGGATGAACTCCTGGTGGGGGTGCTTGCGTCCGCCCTGGGGCGGCACGTTGGCCACGGTGCCCTCCAGGAGCTTGAGCAGCGCCTGCTGTACGCCCTCGCCGGAAACGTCGCGGGTGATGGAGGTGTTCTCGCTCTTGCGGGCGATCTTGTCTATCTCGTCGATGTAGATGATGCCCTTCTCGGCCCGCTCCACGTCGAAATCGGCGGCCTGCAGCAGCTTGAGAAGGATATTCTCCACATCCTCGCCCACATAGCCGGCCTCCGTGAGGGTGGTGGCGTCGGCGATGGCAAAGGGCACGTCCAGCATCTTGGCCATGGTCTGGGCAAACAGGGTCTTGCCGCTGCCGGTGGGGCCGATGAGCAGGATGTTGGATTTCTGGAGCTCCACGTCGCTGTCAGAGCCGTGGAGGATGCGCTTGTAGTGGTTGTATACAGCCACAGACAGCACCACCTTGGCCCGCTCCTGGCCGATGACGTAGTCGTCCAGATTTTTTCTGATGTCCGCGGGCTTCGGCAGATCGTCGAAGCTCATGGACTCGCCGTTGGCGCCCTCGATGGTGGGCTCGTAGCCCTCCTCGATTATGCTCATGCACAGGCGGACGCACTCGTCGCAGATGTACGAGCCGTTGCCGGCGATGAGCCGGTTCACCAGAGACTGCGGCTTGCCGCAGAAGGAACACTTTATGCTTTTTCTGTCATCAATCTTCGCCATAAAATACCTCAGTCTTATAAATGCCGGAAACCGCGAATATGGGGGAACCGCCGTTCCCCCATATTATAATACCACAGCTCAGCGTTTGTAAATGACCTTGTCGATAAGGCCGTAATTCTTCGCTTCCTCGGCGTCCATGAAATGGTCGCGCTCGCAGTCCCGCTCGATCTCCTCCAGGGTCTTGCCGGTGTTTTCGGCCAGGATCCTGTTCAGGCGCTGCTTGATCTTCTGGATCTGCTCGGCCTGGATCTGGATGTCGGTGCACTGGCCCTGGCTGCCGCCGGAGGGCTGGTGGATCATGATCTCCGCGTTGGGCAGCGCGATGCGCTTGCCCTTGGCGCCGGAGGACAGCAGAAACGCGCCCATGGAGGCGGCCATGCCCACGCAGATGGTGGAAACGTCCGGCTTGATGTACTGCATGGTGTCGTAGATGGCCATGCCGGAGGTGACGCTGCCGCCGGGGGAATTGATGTAGAACTGTATGTCCTTGTCGGGGTCCTGGGCCTCCAGATACAGAAGCTGGGCCACGACCAGACTTGCCGTGGTGTCGTTGACCTCCTCCGACAGCATGACGATGCGGTCGTTGAGAAGTCTTGAGAAAATGTCGTATGAGCGCTCGCCGCGGCTGGTCTGCTCAACAACATACGGAACCAAACTCATTTGAAACTCTCCTTTCGTGTAACCAAACTATCCAGGAAAGCATATCCTTATCCGGGAAAATTTATTCCTCCGCCTTGTCCTCGGCCTTTTTGGCGGTCTTCCTGGCGGGCTTCTTTTCCTCTTCCCCGTCCTCGGCCTTCTTGGCGGTCTTCTTCGCCGCCGGTTTCTTTGCGGGCTTTTCTTCGGTCTCGGCCTTCTCCTCGGTCTCGGCCTTCTCCTCAGCCTTGGGCTCGTCCTCCGGCAGCTTCTTGCCGGGCACGTCCTTTGCGGTGCTGACGATGAGGTCGCCGGCCTTTTCCTTCTTGTACTCGTCGATTATATAATCGCGGCCGTAGAAGTTGGTCAGATCCTCGGGCTTTCCGCCGTACTCCTCGGCAATCTTGGCTATATAGGCGTCGCCGTCCTCCTGGGACACCTCGATGTTCTCGGCCTTCACGACGGCCTTGAGCATGATCTCCACCCGCACCTGGCTCTCGGCGGCGGGACGGATGGTCTGGTTCATGGCTTCCTCGTCGATGCCCAGCATCTCGGCCAGCTTCTCGCGGGGGATGTCGTCGGTGCGCACGCCGAAGTTCTGGGCGTAGTTGCGGACGAGCTCCGTGACCTTGTCCTCTATCATGACCTGGGGGATCTCCGCGGTCATGTTGCGGGCCGCAAGGCGCATAAGATCGGAGCGGTATCTGCCCTCGGCCTGCTTGGTGGCGGCGTCCAGCATCTGCTTCTTCTGATCTTCCTTATACTCCTCAAGGGTGTCGAACTCGGACACGTCCTTGGCGAAATCGTCGTTGAGCTCCGGGTACTCGGGCATGGTGAGCGCGTTGAGCTTCACCTTGAACACCACGTCCTTGCCGGCCAGGTTCTCCACATAGTTCTCGGGGAAGGTGACGTTGACGTCCTTCTCCTCGCCGGCCTTCATGCCGACGACCTGATCCTCAAAGCCGGGAACGAAGGAATTGGAGCCCAGCTCCAGGCTGTAGCCCTCCGCCTTGCCGCCGTCGAAGCGCTCCCCGTTCAGGTAGCCGTCGAAATCGATGTTGGCGGTGTCGCCCATCTGGGCCTCGCGCTCCACGGGGACCATGCGGGCGTTGCGTTTCCTGACGGACTCCAGCTGCTCGCTGAGCTGCTCGTCCGTGACCTCGGGCTTGTCCTTCTCCAGCTCCAGCTCCTTGTACTGGCCGAGAACGGCCTCAGGGTAGAGCTCCACCGTGAAGGTGTAGGTGAGGGTCTTGTCGTCGCCCAGCTTCATGTCGTCCAGCGTGGGAGCGCCGACGATCTCCAGCTTGGCGTCGTCTATTCCGAAGCCGAAGGCGTCCGGGCCCAGAGCGTCCATAGCGTCCTGATAGAACACGTCGGAGCCGTACATGCCCTCAACGATGGCGCGGGGGGCTTTGCCTTTGCGGAAACCTGCGATATATATGCTGTCCTTTTTCTTGAGATACGCCTTGTTCACGGCGTCCTCAAAAGCGGCGGAATCCACTTCCACCTGGAATGTCGCCTTGTTATTTTCTTTCTTCTCGACGTTTTTGACGATCATGGGTTAATCCTCCTAATTGTTGTCACTGACAAGCGCCAGAATATCTTAGCAGATTATCGCCGTAAAATCAATGAAAATCTGCATAAACACGGAATTTCAAAGAATTTTTGCCGGGACGAAATCCAGATAGTCGGCGGAGACCAGCCGGAAAACGGTCCCGTCCAGCTCCCCGTTGAAGGCCGCGGCGCAGCCCTTGGAATGGATGTGGCCGTAGCAGCACATCCTGACGCTGTAGTCCCGCAGGAGCTTGAGTATCTCCGGGCACTCGTAGCCCTGGTATTTGGGCGGATAGTGGAGAAAGACGTACTTTTCCCGCTCCCCCGCCGCCTTCAGCGAGGCCTCCAGCCGCAGGCACTCCCGGGCGAGGATCTTTTTGTCGTGCTCGCCGCCCCGCTCCTCCTCGTAAAACCAGCCCCGGGTGCCGCAGAGGGCGGCGTCCCCGTATTCAAAGAAGTTGTTGTGCAGGATGTCTATCGAATCAATGCCGTTTTCCGCGAAAAATTTTTTTGCTTTGGTGGCCGTCGTCCACCAGTAGTCGTGGTTGCCCTTGAGGATGATCTTTTTTCCCGGCAGCCGGTCGATGAATCTGAAGTCCTCCAGCGCCTCGTCAAAATCCATGCCCCAGGTGAGGTCGCCGCACAGCACCACCGTGTCCGCGGGAGACACCACCGCGGCGAAGCCTTTTACGATTTTTTCCGTGTAGTCCTGCCACCTGCCGCCGAAAACGTCCATGGGCTTTTCCGTCCCCAGCGAAAGATGCAGGTCGCCGATAGCAAAAAGAGACATGGCAACCTCCGTATATCGGGTGTTGAAAATTCAGATAATAGCATTGCCGGCTCGTCCGGCGAAAAAATTGTGGAGGCGCTGAAATGAACGACGTGAAATCCTACGGCGAGGGTCTGGACGGCATTACCTGCGATGTGACGGCCTGCAAGTACAACACAACCGACTGCAAATGCACCGCCGGCAGCATCAAGGTCAAAAACGAGAAGGCCAGCACCAAGGGCGAGACCTACTGCTCCACCTTCTGCCAGCGCGGCTGCTGCTGAGAGCAAAAACATGGGGATTTAACAAAAATCCCCATGTTTTTATCTCATTTTAGGAAGTCGTCCACCACGCCGGGCATGTCCTGCTTCTCAGTGCAGCCGGTGAAGCGCACCTCCCGGCCGGCAAGTCCGCCCAGCGGCGCGGGGGCCTTCAGGCCCGTGACCTTCGCAAGCTCGCCGATGAGCTCCGTGCCCGGCGCGTCGGATTCGTGCCCCAGCGCCGACAGGACGCTGTCGCAGAACTTGAAGGGGCTGGCGGTGGAGACGATCACGGTGGGGGTCTTCCTTATGAGCAGGCTGCGGTACTCGTCCAGAACGCTGTAGGCCACCGCAGTGTGGGTGTCCATTAGGTAGCCGTTGTCCCGATACACCCGGCCGATGGCGGACTTGGTCTCCCTGTCGCCGCAGAAACCGGCGGCAAAGTCGGCCGCCAGCGCGGCCTTTATCGCCGGGCTGACCTCGTACCTGCCGGTCTCGGCAAGCTGCGCCATGTAGCCCGCCACCTCGGCGTCGCTGCCGCACAGGGCGTACAGCAGCCGCTCCAGATTGGAGGACACCAGGATATCCATGGACGGGGAGATGGTGGTGTAGAACTTGCGGTTCCGGTCGTATACGCCGGTGTGCAGGAAGTCCGTGAGCACGTTGTTGGAGTTGGAGCAGCAGATGAGCCGCCCGGCGGGCAGTCCCATTTTCTTGGCGTACCAGCCGGCAAGAATGTCGCCGAAATTCCCGGTGGGCACCGCGAAATCCACCGTGTCGCCCAGCTTGATGTTCCTTGAGTTTACATAATCGCAGTAGGCCGAGACGTAATAGACGATCTGCGGCAGCAGGCGGCCCCAGTTGATGGAGTTGGCGGAGGACAAGAACCAGCCGCGCCGGGAGATCGTCTCGGCAAAGTCTCTGTCGCCGAAGATCTTTTTCACGCCGGACTGGGCGTCGTCAAAGTTGCCGTAGACGGCGGAGACGCGGACGTTGCCGCCGGTCTGGGTGACCATCTGCAGCTTCTGCACGTCGGAGACGCCGTCGTTGGGGAAAAACACCAGTATTTTGGTGCCGGGCACGTCGGCGAAGCCCTCCAGCGCGGCCTTGCCGGTGTCGCCGCTGGTGGCCACCAGAATGCACACCTGCCGCTCCTCGCCGCACTTTTTCAGTGAAGCGGTGAGAAAGCGGGGCAGGATCTGCAGCGCCATGTCCTTGAAGGCGCAGGTGGGACCGTGCCACAACTCCAGAAAGCCGGTGTAGCCGTCGATAAAGCGCAGGGGCGCGACGGCCGGGTCGTCGAAATTATCGCCGTAGGCGGCGGCGACGAAGCCCTCGATCTCGCCGGAGGAGTACTCTGGCATGAACTTTGCGATGATGCGCGCCGCCCTGCCGCGGTAATCCATGGCGCACAGCTCTTTTATCTCGTCAAGGGTGATCCCGGGCAGCTCCGAGGGGACGTAAAGCCCGCCGTCGGGGGCGAGCCCGCCAGCTATGGCCTGGGAGGCCGTGACTTTGCGGGAAGAATCTCTCGTACTGAAGTATTCCATTTCTGCACCTCACTCAAATGCGTTTTCAATGTGGTTTATACTGAAATTTTTATCGTCAGGGGCGTAGATCTCCACGACGTCGAAGCGGGGCTGCTTTTCCGTCTCGTTCTGGGAGAGCCACAGGGCGGCGGCGGTGCGCAGCCGCGCCTGCTTGGCGGCGGTGACGTACTCCCGCGCCTGGGCGAAGTCCGGGGATCTCCTCAGCTTCACCTCGCAGAACACCAGATACTTCTTGTTTTCGGCGATTACGTCTATCTCACCCATGCGGCAGCGGTAGTTCATGCCGACTATGGAATATCCCCTGCGCCGCAGATATTCCGCGGCCTCCGCCTCGCCCCAGCGGCCCCGAAGCTCAGTGTTCATCAGTGCATCTTCCTCAGAAAGCTCAGGCGGTGTATGGGCGAGGGGCCGTACTTTCTCAGGGCCTCGTAATGGGCGGCGGTGCCGTAGCCCTTGTGCCGCGCGAACCCGTATTCCGGGTACTTCTCGTCCATCTCGTACATATATCTGTCACGGGTGACCTTGGCCAGGACGGAGGCCGCCGCGATGCTGGCGCAGCGGGCGTCGCCCTTCACTATCGTCCTGTTGGGAAAGCTCACGCCGGAGGCGTTGTTGCCGTCGATGATGGCCAGCTCCGGCACCGGCTCCAGCAGGTCGATGGCCCGGTTCATGGCCAGAAAGTCGGCGTTGAGGATGTTCAGCTCCTCGATCTCCTCCACCGAGGCGAAGGCTATGCCGAAGGTCACGGCGGTCTCCACGATCTCCGCGTACACGATCTTCCGGCGCTTCTCCGTCAGCTTTTTGGAATCGTTCAGGCCCGGGATGTCCGCGTCCGGCGGCAATATGACGGCGGCGGCGCACACCGGCCCCGCCAGCGGGCCGCGGCCCGCCTCGTCCACGCCGCAAACGGCGGAAAAGCCCTCCGCTCTGACGGCGTCCTCTATCTCCCAAAGCTCATTCATCTGGTCTCTCCAGCGTCATGCGTCCCAGCTTGCCCTCGTGATATTCGTTGAGCAGCACGTTGGCCATGCGCTCCGTGTCGCACTCGCCGCCGGGAACGAGAAAGCCCCGTTTGCGGGCGGCCTGGGTCAGCAGCTCGTAGCCGGTCATGCCGGGCTCAGGGGTGAATTTGTATCTTGCCTCCACGGCCTGGGGGTACAGCTCCCGCAGCCGCAGCAGAAAGTTTGCCGCCAGCGTCTCCCTGTCCAGCACGTCGGGGTTTATGGCGTTGGTGACGGCCAGCAGCTCCCCCACCTGCTGGGAATCGAAGCGGGGCCAAAGTATGCCGGGGGTGTCCAGCAAATCCAGCCCGCGGTCCACGCTTATCCACTGGCGGCCCCGGGTCACGCCGGGCCTGTCCCCGGCCGCGGCGGCCTTGCGGCCGGCCAGCTTGTTTATTAATGTGGACTTGCCCACGTTGGGTATGCCCAGTATCATCACTCTCAGCGGACGGCCCGTCTGGCCCTTGGCCTCGTAGGCGGCCAGCTTGTCTTTCAAAAGCTCCCTCACCGCCGGGACGAACCCGTTCACGCCCTTCCCGGACTTCGCGTCCGTCTCCAGCACGGCAAGGCCGCGCCGGCGGTAATACGCGCTCCATTCCTTCGTGCGCTCCGGATCTGCGAGGTCGCAGCGGTTCAGGATCACCAGCCGGGGCTTGGCGCCCGCCACGGAATCTATGTCCGGGTTGCGGCTGGAATATGGTATCCGGGCGTCCAGCAGCTCGCACACGGCGTCCACCTGCCGGAGGTCGTCCTCAATGGCGCGGCGGGCCTTGGTCATGTGGCCCGGGTACCACTGGATATTCATTTTTTCATACGGCGCGCCGCTCATTTATACACGCTGCCGAAATCCGAAAACGGGAAGACCGTCAGATAGACCTTTCCGATTATAAGTCTGGTGTCCACCATGCCGATGCGGGAATCGCGGCTGTCGGTGGAGTCGTTGCGGTTGTCGCCCATGACGAACACGCAGCCCTCCGGCACGGTCTGGGGGCCGACGAAATCGATCTGGTTCATGGTGGGCTCCGCGATGTACGGCTCGTCCATGGCCACGCCGTCCACATACACTATGCCCCGGCTGAAATCGATGTCGATGGTCTGGCCCGCCGTGGCGATGACGCGCTTCACCAGCGCCTCGTCCTTGAACTGGGTCTTCTTGAATATGACGATATCGCCCTGCTTGGGGGTGTAGACAAGGTTGGAGACTATCATCTTGTCCCCGTTCCACAGCGTGGGCTGCATGGACGGGCCCACCACGTCCACCAGACGCACGATGAACACGAACAGCAGCACGCAGAACACCAGCGCGGTGACGATGCACTGTATCCAGTCGTATACCTCGCCTCTGGCGCCGGGCTTTTTCGCGCTCTGTACGGCTTCGTTTTCCATAATAATGACCATTCCTTTCGCATAACCGAAGACACAAAATGACCATGAAAAAACGGCCATAATGTGCGTGGCTTTCGGCTGCCGCGCCGGCGGCGGAAAAATCGCTTTCAGTATATAAAAGTCCGAGCTTGCCTCAAACTTTTCAGGACCCTGCCGATATCTGAAATTGTATTTTGTTATTATACACCAAGCCCCGCCGCAATAGCAACCAAAAACATTTCGGCCGGCCCGAAGATGACAAGCAAAAAAGACGCCTGACGGCGTCTTTTTTGACTGCTTATTAAAGCTGCTCCTTGATCTTTGCGGCCTTGCCCACGCGATCGCGCAGGTAGTACAGCTTCGCCCTGCGAACCTTGCCCCTGCGGATGGTCTCCACAGAGACGATGGACGGGGAGTTCACGGGGAAGACCTTCTCGCAGCCCACGCCGTAGGAGACGCGGCGCACGGTGATGGTCTCGTTGATGCCGCCGTGCTTTTTGGCGATGATGGTGCCCTCGAACGCCTGAGTGCGCTCGCGGCTGCCTTCCTTGACGCGGACGGTGACGCGCACGGTGTCGCCGACGTTCATCTCGGGCAGAGCAACCTTGGTATACTTGTCTGCCAGTGCCTTAACCAGATCCATAATAAAACCTTCCTTAATTAGGCGTTCATACCGGAGGGCCGAAGCCGCGGCAGCGGACCGTCTTAGTACGCGCGGAAATCACGTCTCCGCGCAAGCTCTGATATGGTATCACAGAAAATGCGGCTTTGCAAGCATTTTTTACCTGAAAACGCCCATATCCGCGTCGTAAGTCTCGATGCGGGTGAATTTCGCAAAGTCCGGCGCGATATCCGGCGCCAGCTGCCGCAGCGCGTCCGCCGTGAGCTCCGGGTTCAGGGTGGGCTCCTGGGCAGAGACCGTCATTTTCACCGCCACGCCGAGGTCCGACGGGGCAAACTCTATGCCGCGCACCGCGGGGCGGATGTCGCTCTCCCCTTCGCCGCGCTTGGTCCTTTTGGTGATGACGATGGAATCCCGGCTGTAAAACTCGTTCAGCCGGGCGGCCATGTCCGCCGCCGGCCGGCGGTCGTACTCAAATAGGCCCTCGACGGACAGCCACTTTATCTGGGCGGCCTTCCGCTCCGGGACGTATACCTCCAGCGCCTCAAGGCCCTCGGGCATCTTCTCCGTCAGGCGCCCCGGCATCTCCGAAAGCTCCGGCTCGTCCTCCAGACGGAAGTCCATCAGCTCGCAAAGGCTCTCGGTGCCCACGGACAGCGGCAGGGCGATGGAGATGAGCGCGTGGGGATTGAAGCCCTCGGAATAGCCCAGCCGGTAGCCGGCGCGCACGAATGAGCGCTGCATGGTGCGCATCAGATCCAGGTGGGAGATGTATATCGCCCGCCCGGTCTTGGAAAATCTCAGCCTCAGCTTATCCATCGCAGCGGCCCCCCTTCAGAAGTCCGGAGGCCCCGCAGGCGGAGCACTGCTTCCGGCAGTCCGGCGAGAGGACGGATTCGTAGCACCGCTCCCGCTCCCGCCACAGGTGATCCTCCCGCACGCCCACGTCGATCACCGACCAGGGCAGCACCTCGTCCCGGGCACGCTCCCGGTTGGCGTAGAACGCGGGATCCACGCCGCAGTCCGCGAAGGCCTGCATCCAGCGGGAAAACGAGAAGTAGTCGTCCCAGGCGTCCAGCCTGCCGCCGTTTTTCCAGACCTCCTCTATGACCGCGCAGAGCCTTCTGTCGCCCCGGGACAGCACGGCCTCGATGAGGCTGGTGTCCGGGTCGTGCCATTTGTAGCTCACGTTCCGCGCCGTCAGGCTGTCCCGCAGGATGTTCACCCGGCGGCGGTACTCGTCCATGGTTATCTGCGCCTCCCACTGGAAGGGCGAAAAGGGCTTGGGGATGAAGCAGGAGGTGGAGATGGTTATGCGCACGCCCCGGTTTTTGTACTTCGCGTACTCCCGCCAGGTGTGCAGCACGTCGTTGGCCATCTGGGCAATGCCGCGGATGTCGTCGTCCGTCTCCGTGGGCAGGCCCAGCATGTAGTAGAGCTTCACGCCGTTCCAGCCGCCCTCGAAGGCGATGCGGCAGGTGTTCAAAAGCTCCTCCTCCGACACGTTTTTGTTTATCGCGTCCCGCAGCCGCTGGCTGCCGCCCTCCACGGCGAAGGTGAGGCCGCTCTTGCGCACCTTTTGTATGCGCTCCATAATGTCCATAGAGAAGTTGTCCGCCCTGAGTGACGGCAGGGATATGCCGATGCTTCTGGGCTCGCAGTATTCCTGCAGCCCGTCCAGCAGCTCGGGCAGCTTTTTGTAGTCGCTGGAGGAGAGCGAGAGCAGTGTGCAGTCCTGATAGCCGGTGTTCTTCAGAAGGGTCTTCCCCTGCTCCGCCAGCGTCTCCGGCTTTTTCGCCCGCACCGGGCGGTAGATATGCCCCGCCTGGCAGAAGCGGCAGCCCCGGATGCAGCCCCGGAACAGCTCCAGACTCACCCGGTCGTGGACGATCTCCGTGGACGGGACGATGGGGCTCAGGGGGTAGGGCACGGAATCCATGTCCTCGATTATCCGCTTGGTCACCCGCTCCGGCGCGCCGGGCAGACGCTCTATGCGCGCCACGGTGCCGTCGGCGCTGTACTCCGGGCGGTAAAGGGACGGGACGTACACCCCGCCAATTTTGGCCGCCTCCAGCAGGAACTCCCGCTTCGTCCAGCCCTCCGCCTTGGCCCGGCGGAAGAGGGCGAGCAGCTCGTTGTTCATCTCCTCGCCCTCGCCGATGACGGTGAGGTCGACGAAGTCCGCGATGGGCTCCGTGTTCACGCAGGCGCTGCCGCCGGCGAACACCAGCGGCGTGAGATCCGGCCTGTCAGCGGAGCGCAGGGGTATGCCGGACATGTCCAGCATGTCCAGCACGGTGGTGTAGGCCATCTCATACCCGATGGAAAAGGCCACGGCGTCGAAATCCGAGACGGGGTCGCCGCTTTCCAGCGCGTACAGCGGTATGCCCGCCTTCTTCATCTCGCCGTACATGTCGCCCCAGGGGGCGAACACCCGCTCGCACCACACATAGCCGAGACTGTTCATGGTGTCGTAGAGTATGCTCATGCCCTGATTTGACATGCCTATCTCATAGGTGTCGGGAAAGCAGAAGGCCAGACGTATCTCCGTCTTCGACTTGTCCTTGATTATCTGGTTGTACTCGCCGCCGGTGTAGCGGGCGGGCTTTTGTACCCGGGGGAGGATTCTTTCCAGTCTTTTGTCCATCATTTGTCCTCGCATCTGCATAATGGCTGTATTTTACAACACACCCCGGCGTTTTACAATACCCGGCTGGCTCAGCAGCAGCCATATTCCCGCGCACTCCAGCCCCATCCCCCTACCCCGGCACGCCAGCAGCAGTCCGGCGAAAAGCAGCGCCATCCCGGCGGCCAGGCCCGCGGTCTCCATCACGTCCCCGGCGCCGTCTCTGCGGGAAAGGAGCGCGGACAGCATGCGCCCGCCGTCCAGCGGCAGCGACGGCAAAAGATTGAAGGCGGACAGCAGCGCGCTGACCCCGGCGCATTTCATCAGCACGGCGCTGCCCAGCCTGCCCCCCAGAAACGCCGAGGCCAGCGCGAACAGCAGCCCGGCGGCGGGGCCCGCAGCGGCGGCGATGAACCGGCCCCCGGGTCCCGGCGCGCCGGTATAGTACATGCACACGCCGGAAACGCTCAGGCTCACCCGCCGCACCCGCGCCCCCAGCGCCCGCAGGGCTGCCAGATGCCCCAGCTCGTGCACGGCGGCGGGGACCAGAAGTATTAGCAGCATGTCCCAGTCCAGCAGCAGATACAGCGCCGCGAGCAGCAGGGCCGCCCCGGCGCTGACCGTATATTTTCTCCGTCTCATACGTAAAACTCCGGATTGAGATATGTGCCGGAGCACATGAGCTCAAAATGCAGATGGGGCCCGGTGGCCTCGCCGGTGGCGCCCACCAGCGCGATCTTCTGCCCCTTTTTCACCTTGTCCCCCGACTTTACCAGCAGCTTGCTGCAGTGGGCGTACAGTGTCCTGTACCCGTCGGAATGGCTGACGACCGCATATTTGCCGAAGGTGTCGCTGTCGTCGGCGATGAGCACCGCGCCGTCAGCGAAGGCATACACCGGCTCGCCGGAGGCGGCTGCGTAGTCCGTGCCGTAATGGAACTTCACCTTGTTGAGTATGGGGTGCATCCTGAACCCGAAGCCGGAGGAGGTCACGCCCTTCACCGGCGCGGCGTATTTGAACGGCAGCGTCGGCACGTCGTAGCTCACGTCCGACGGCACCTCATACCCGGCGTAGGCCTTCTGGCTGTTCAGGAAGGCCTGTACCTTTTTCGGCACCGGCGTTGGCGTGGGCTTGGGAGCGGGCGTGGGGGCCGGCGTTGGTGTGGGAGCCGGAGCGGAAGTCGTGGTCTGCGCCGTCGGCGGCGCCGGAGACGGCAGAATGGAGGTGCTCTTCGCCCTCAGGTCGCCTATGGTGGCGGGGCGGTATATGTACGCGGCGGGCACCGCGCCGCTGTGCGTTCCCGCTATGTCCAGCGAGCGCCCCAGAGTCTCCACCGCCTGCATATAGTCGTCGTTCCGCGACACCGCCGCCACCGCGCCGCCGCATATCTCCGACGCCAGCGCCGGCGAGAGCAGCTTCACCGCCGTCAGGGCTATGAACGCCGCCGAAGCGGCGAAAAATCTCAGTCTTCCCGCAATTTTCAATATCAGCACCCCCTGTACGCATATTCTATTTCGGAAAAGACAGGCTTATGCCGGAGAAGATTTCCTTGACAACGGGTGCCCGGGTAATTATAATGATAAAGCATTTCGGGGTGTAGCGCAGTTGGTAGCGCGCTTGGTTCGGGACCAAGAGGCCGGGAGTTCAAGTCTCCCCACTCCGACCACGAAAAGGGAACCGTCCTTTGGGACAGTTCCCTTTTCGTGTCCGGCGGCGCAAAGCGCCGCATTTGATCCGCTTCGCTCAATTTTTATGAGAGGGGATAACCAATCCCCTCTCATACTTTCCCCATGCCTGAACCTACGGTTCTGGCTTCCCCTTGAGGGGAAGCTGTCGGCGCAAGCCGACTGATGAGGTGGAAAGCCGCGTGCACAGAGTGCCGAAACAAACGCGAAACACCTCATTCGTCACGGCAAGCCGTGCCACCTTCCCCTCAAGGGGAAGGCTTGAGCATACCCTGTCGCCTCTCCCCGCGCGGCCATTTGAAGCTGGTTCACGAGATCCTTCGCTCCGCTCAGGATGACATGGGATTGGGCGTCCTCAGCGGCGCGGCGTCACGACGCGCCACCCCTGTCCAAAGCATGAGGGGATCGTCAAGGGGGAAACACGCTGTTTCCTCATTGAAATCGTCTCGCGGCTTCGCCGCGGTAATCGCGCATCCGCCCAGGCCAGCCTCAAATTTCCCCCCAGCGCGTTTTTCTTGCACATTCAGTGCGGCTAATGTATAATATTTTAATAGACTTCTTTATTGACTTTAATGATTGATTAATCGTATGCACATATACTGGCGGACGGATGTGATGAAATGAATTTTAAAAAGCTCGGTGCGATACTGCTGGCCGCCGCGATGCTGCTGGCCATGTGCGCCTGCGGCAAGGCCAAGCCAATTGTATACACCGATGTGAACAGCAGCTCCTGGTACGCAAAATATGTGGAACTCGCCACCGGCGTGGGCATAGCCACCGGCTACGACGACGGCACCTTCAAGCCGCGGGAATACATCTCCGCCGGCGAATTCGTGAAGATGCTGGCCAAGGCCGACGGCGCCAATCCCGAAAAATTCGAGGCGCGCCACTGGGCGTTCCTCTACTGGGACTATCTCGATAAATACGACGTGTTCAGCGGAACGCAGATCACGGGCCTGCGGGACTGCCTCAACGGCACCATCACCCGGCAGGACGCAGCCGCCATCATTTACAGCATGCTGGTGAACGTTCTTGGCGAAGAGACCGTGCCGATCGGAAACCCCGCCGCCGACATCCCCGGCTATCTGTCGCTGGACTCCCAGTATCTGACCCCTGTGGCTGAGCTGTACGCCAAGGGCATCCTCACCGGCGTGGAGGGCATGAGCTTCTCCGGCAGCAGACGTCTCACCAGAGGCGAGGCCGCAGCGCTGATTATCCGGCTGTTCGACAAGGACTCCCGGACGGTGGCGAAGCCCGTCAGGACCAGCGCCTACACCTCGCTGGGCACCTTCAGCGGTTCCACGCTGTTCATCGGCGATTCGCTGACTTACCAGCTCGTGGAAAACTATCTCATTCCCAACAAGATGATCGGCTCGGCCTCGTATATGGCCGCGCCCTGCACCACGGTCAAGTACTTCCTCACCCGCTACTGGGTGCTCACGCCGTCCGAGGACAACTGCTTCGGCGTGGCGTGCAACAGCGATTATTCCGGTCTGTGCTTCAGCGACGCGCTGGCAAAAAGCGAGGGCAAGTTCAAGACCATTTTCTTCATGCTGGGCTCCAACGGCAGCGACAACGTGACCCTGACCCAGTACACCAACGCGATCAAGCTGATACTGAAATACAACCCCAAGGCGGTAATATACATGCAGACCGTGCCCAACAGCGCCACCGGCGCCGTCAAGACCGACAGAGTGAACGACCTGATAAAGCAGGCTGTCACCCGCTTCAACGACGACGGCAACAACAACGTGAAGCTGCTGGACACCAACAGCGCCTGGACGGCCAAGTCCGTGGGCGTGGACGGCGTCCACCTCACCAGCGATGGTCTCGACGCCTGGTACAGATATATCTACAGCTCCACGAAAACGAAATAAAAGGCAAACCTCCCGTCTGCTCCATGCAGGCGGGAGGTTTCTGCATCTGCAGGGGTCACTGAAAAGCCTTCCCCTTGAGGGGAAGGTGTCACGGCTTGCCGTGACGAATGAGGTGTTTTGCCGGTAGGCATTGGGCTTTCCACCTCATCAGTCGGCTTGCGCCGACAGCTTCCCCTCAAGGGGAAGCCATGTGATGGGGCGTCGGGGACGCCGCCCCCTACGATATCGCCCGCGCTCTGCGGAGGCTCAGAGTCGTTGTGGACACTGAAAAGCCTTCCCCTTGAGGGGAAGGTGGCACGGCGAAAGGTCACGATCCCCCGTCCCCCGCAGGGCGAACCCCCGTCCCGAAGCCGCCACACCACATTCCCCCCGCATTTAATTGTGTGGCGGCTGAGTAGCCCGGGGCCGTATCCAACGGCCCCGGGCCAATTGAGGGACGGGACGCCGGGCCGCTCCCACGCGGCGGCACGACGCCACGGCCCGGAAAGCGCCGCGCGGGGGGCGCGAAGCCCGCACAGTTGAAACCGCTATTTGCGGAGGGGGAAGCGGCGCGTACCTTTTTGTGTCAATCAGGAGGGACGGCATCAGCCGTCCCAGGGGAACCACGACGGAGCGTAATAGTCTGCCAGGTATTCGACTATCGCCTGCTCCACATCTGCCGGGCGCATGTCCGGGTAGTCCTGAGGATTGAAGCCATGTACCAGGGCATGGCAGTCTGCGCACAGTGTGATCAGGTTCATCGGGTTGTCACTGCCGCCATGTCCGCGGGGGATGTAGTGGTGTATCTGAAGATACCGGGAACTGCCGCACAGTGCGCACTGGAATCCGTCACGGCGGTATATGGCCTTGCGCTGGGTGTTTGTGAGCTTTGAAGTCATATCGGGAACCACCTTTCAAAAAAGATGTTTCTCCGACAATGCGGGAAGTCAAGGGCGCGGCCCCCCGCCGACGCACAGCGGCGGACGGCACGGGCCGGGGCCGGGGGCGGGGGCGTTCACGCCCACGAACACGGCCACGACGCGGGCCAGGGCCGCAGGCCGGGGGGCCACGCTTGCCATGCCCTTGACCCCGTATTATGGTGAAACCTGCTTTTTGGTGGTTCCCGTGACTGTCAAAGGGCACATTCCGACGCTGTCAAGGCCGTTTCCTGCTGTGACGGCGAAATGCTCACATTACGGCGAAACGGGGTTTTCAACAGGTTTTCCCACATTCTGAGCGGCTGACCTGTCACGGCTCCATGACGCGGTAAATCATTAAAGTGCATGAATTTTTCCCCAACCTACAAGCGGCAAATCTGCCGACTCGACTACATCATATTTCTGCCGGGATTATGCAAATGCATAATACTGCCGCTCTCCATTCTGGATATGCGTGGCCAGGATATTGCCGGGTCTGGATAGTACGGCTTTCCCTGCCGCTCCTGCTGATAGTTACATTATGGTATCAGTGGCTCCCTGTCCAGCAGGACAGAATATGCGGCACTCGGGGGCCTTCCCCTTGAGGGGAAGGTGTCACGGCTTGCCGTGACGAATGAGGTGTTTTGCCGGTGGCATTGGGCTTTCCACCTCATCAGTCGGCTTGCGCCGACAGCTTCCCCTCAAGGGGAAGCCATGTGATGGGGCGTCGGGGACGCCGCCCCCTACGATATCGCCCGCGCTCTGCGGAGCGCGATTACCGCGGCATAGCCGCGAGGCGATTTCAAGGGGGAAACAGCGTGTTTCCCCCTTGATGACCCCCTCCTGCCTGGACGGGGGACGCAGGGCGGCACGGCTTCTTTCCCAGAAGGGGGAGAGAAATGGGGTCGCAACTGTTTTATAGCGGATGAGGGGAATCGACCTGCCTCCGGGCAGGCCGGGTCGCGGCTCTGACATGCCGCCGGCATGTCATTCACTCCCGCTCCCGTTCGATTCCCATACCGGGGCATTCCAAAAGAAATACCGGCCTTACGGCCGGTATTTCTTTTGGAGCGGATGAGGGGAATCGAACCCCCCTCTCAGGCTTGGGAAGCCGGCGTTCTACCGATGAACTACATCCGCAAAATCGCAGTGATAGTATAACACCGACAGGGCACACATGCAAGCAAAAAATCGCCGGAAACGCCCGCGGCCGGGCGGACGGAGAAAAAACGCGGGACGATGCCGGGCACCGTTCCGCGTTTATTATTCTCACAGCAGCATGACGCCGGCGTCCTCGCAGGCTTTCATGGTCTCGCCGTCCCAGATGGAGACCTGCACCTCGCCGATGTGGCACTTGCCCAGAAGCAGCATGGAAAGCCGGGACTGGCCGATGCCGCCGCCGATGGTCAGGGGCAGCTCCCCCGCCAGCAGCATCTTGTGGTACGGCAGCTTCCTTCTGTCGTCGCAGCCGGAGATGGTCAGCTGTCTGTCCAGTGACTGCGGGTCGACCCTGATGCCCATGGACGAGAGCTCAAAGGCGCATCCCAGCAGATCGTCCCAGAACAGTATGTCGCCGTTCAGATCCCAGTCGTCGTAGTCGGGGGCGCGGCCGTCGTGGGGCCGGCCGGATCTCAGCGCGCCGCCGATGCCGATGATGAAGGCCGTCTTGTGGGTCCTGAGGTACTCGTGCTCCCGCTCCTTGGGCGTCAGCTCCGGCCAGGCGTCCTCCAGCTCCTGCGCGGTTATGAAGCTCACGTTGCGGTTGAGCTTGGGCAGCTTCTGGAGCTGGGGATATATGGACTGCATGGTGTCCTGGGTGTCGCACACGGCGCGGACGATGTCCATGACCGTGGTCTTGAGGTAGTCTATGTTGCGGTTTTCCGGCAGGATCACCTTTTCCCAGTCCCACTGGTCCACGTAGACGGAGTGGAGATTGTCCAGCACGTCCTCGTCCCGGCGCACGGCGTTCATGTCGGTGTACAGGCCCTTGCCGGGGAAGAAATTGTACCTTTTCAGGGCCAGGCGCTTCCACTTTGCCAGCGACTGCACCACCTGCGCGGTGCCGTCGGCATGGAGGATGTCGAACTCCACCGGCCGCTCGTAGCCGTTCAGGTTGTCGTTGAGACCGGAGTCCTTCTCCACGAACAGCGGCGCGGACACGCGGTAAAGATTCAGCAGCGCGCCCAGACGGTCCTCAAACAGGCGCTTCAAAAGGCTTATGGCCTTCTGGGTATCGTAAACGTTCAGCAGGCTCTCGTAGCCCTCGGGTATGAATACGTTCATTTCTTGTTCTCCTTGTCTCCGGAAAGCAGCTCCACTGTTTTCCCGTATATCTCCTCGGCGTGAAGCCGGAAGTTTTTCTCCATCTTCTTCGCCTGCTCCTCATCCGGCACCAGCAGCCGGGCGGAAAAAATCTCGCCCTTACCGTCCGACATGCCCACGGTCAGCATGCAGGAACCGTCCGCGGTCTCGTGCTTCGCCGTCAGCATGGCCATGCGGCGCAGCCGGCGGGCCACCGGGGCCAGGTTTTTTTCGGCTTTGGTGCGCACGGAATAGGGCAGACTGGACTCCACCGACTCCGCGTTTTTCACGCCCTTGTCCGTGATGGCGTAGCCGTCCTCGCTCTCAGTGAGGTGCTCCGTCCGCACAAGGTCCTCCAGGCAGTCGGTGTAATCGAAGTAATCTATCCCGTCGTCGCAGTTCACCAGATCGCACAGCGTGGCGGCGTCCACCGTGCCCGGCAGCCGCCTCATGATGAACAGGATCAGGATCTTGATATCCAGCTTTTCATGGATGAAACCATATCTTGGCATATGACTTCCCTCCCGTAAGATTGAAATATTATAACGCACTTCCGCGATTTAGTACAGAGAAATTTGCGCCGGAGGGCACAATCGGCGCGCCCGCGCATAGACTGTTACTGAAGTTTGCTTCAAAAACCCATAAGGAGGCATAATTATGGCAGACAGGGTCGCTCCCGGCCCGGTGGAAAACTCCGCCTGTATAAAGGAGTCCGTGTGCATACACACCAGAAAGATCTTCGACAGCTGCCGCGATAAGGACTGCGTGGAGGATCTGCGAGTCTATCCCACCTGCTCCTCGCAGGCGTACATAGACAGCGCCTTCAGCGTCCGGCCCCGCTCGGCGGAGCTGCTGCATGTGCATGTGAACGTGGAGGAGATAAGCTTCAACCGCGGTTATTACACGGTGGACGCGACGTACTTTTACAAGATAACCGGCGAGACCTTCCCCGCCGGCAACCGCATAACCGGCCTGGCCATCTTCGACAAGCGGGTGATGCTCTTCGGCAGCGAGGGCAGCGTGAAGACCTTCTCCTCCGAACGCGGCGGCATGATGCCAAAGCCCGACAAGCCCATCGGCGTGGTGGAATCCGTGGATCCCATCGCCCTGCACATGAAGCTGGTGGACGGCGACGCCGCTGTGGCCGGAGAGACCGAGGAGCGCACCATCCCGGACGAGATCACCTGCGTATTCGACGAGGATCTGGTGTTCACCAATCCCTGCCGCAGGCTGTACGTCACCATCGGCCAGTTCTCCATCATCCGTCTGGAGCGCGACACCCAGCTGCTCATCCCCGCCTACGACTACTGCATGCCGGAGAAGGAGTGCGAGGGCTCCTCGGAGGACGATCCCTGCACCATGTTCTCCCGCATACGCTTCCCGGTGGAGGAATTTTTCCCGCCCAACGGCGTCTGCCAGGACGAAAACTACAAGGACCTCGTGTAACAAAAATCCCGCCGTTAAGGCGGGATTTTTTATCTTCACCGTTATTAAAACAACAGCGTTTTGTCCTCGCCGATGCCGGGCAGACCGTCCAGAACATACTTGCGGCCGTCCTCGTCCCGGACATAGCCGGACACGTCCCCGAAGGCGATGTAGTAGTCGATGTTCACCAGCCCCGCGTGGGCCACGGTGGAGGTCATGTCCCTGGAGGCGAACGACACGTTCACCATGTCGTGCTCGTCCCGTACCGTCCACACCGACTTCCCGCCGCACGCGGCGCTTTTGACGCTCTTGGAAAACTTCACCGGAGGCAGCGGGCTGGAGCGCCCCTCCAGCCAGATGAGGTTCTCGTTGTATCTTTCCGGGTCCACGCTCTGGTTGCGGGTAAGATTCACCGCTATGAACCTGTCCCCGTCCTCCTGGGCGCATCTGCCCATGGTCGTCACCCAGTCGTAGTGGGCGCGGCGGGGATAGTAGCCCCGGTGGTCGTCGATGATGGCCACGGTACCGCCGTCGGAGACGAACTTTTCGCCGTTCACCGTCACGCTGCCCTCGGCCTTGAAAAAATCCTTCTGGGTGTACAGCGGGCGGTTGGCGCCGAAGGGGATGCTGACCACGCTGGGCTTTGAGAGCCGGGTGAGGGCGAAATCGTACTCCACGGACTTCCCCTCCCTGTCCCGGCTTTTGCCGGACACGGAGCACCTGCCCGCGCCGAAATCGTTGACATAGCGCACCTGGCTCCCCCTGGCGCGGCCCTCGGTGACGCTGCCGGAGAGCAGATTGGGCGCCACGATGGCCCGGCGGCTCTCCACGTTGCTGCTCCACTGGTAGGCCCTGCCGGTGCGCCTGTCGTAAAATACGTTCACAACCACGCCGAAAAGGCCCATGTTGCACACGCCGGAGAGCAGAACGCCGTCCCGGAAACAGATCTCCGAGGCCTCCCACCGGGTGAGCTTGAGCCTGTTCATAAACTGAGGCGCGCCTGTGGGCCTTCTGGCCGACGTCAGGCCGAGATCCTGAAATTCCTCGGAAAACGTGCCGAAAACGCAGCGGCCGTCCTCCCCCACAATACTGCGGGGCGTGGGCGCCGGTCTGCGCATGTCCGAAATGAATCTGCTGTAATCCCCCATTATTCGCCTCCCGTTTTGAGCTTATTTTCTCTGCACTATATCGTCCTTATCCTTGTATATGCTGTTTTCGGGGATAACGCCCCTGACGGACGAGGTAGGATAGATGTTCGTGTGTCTGCCCACGACGGTGCCGGGGTTCAGCACGCTGTTGCAGCCGACCTCCACGAAATCGCCCAGAACGGCGCCGAACTTTTTGCGGCCCGTGGGCAGCTCCACGTCGCCCTTTACCACCACCAGGCTCCTGTCGCTTTTCACGTTGGAGGTGATGGAGCCCGCGCCCATGTGGGCCTTGTAGCCCAGAATGGAATCGCCCACATAGTTGTAGTGCGGGGTCTGTACCCCGTCGAAGAGCACCACGTTCTTCAGCTCCACGGAGTTGCCCACCACGGCGTTTTTGCCCACGATGGCGCTGCCGCGGATGAAGGCGCAGTGGCGCACCTCGGCCCCGTGGTCGATGATGCAGGGCGCGCCCAGATACGCGGAGTAGAACACGTTGGCGTCCCTGGCCACCCACACGTCCTCCGCAGGGCTGTAATACTCGTCCGCCGGCAGGGTCGGGCCCAGCGCCAGGATAAAGTCGCTTATGTTCTCCAGCGCCTCCCAGGGATACCGGGTGTTTTCAAAAAGCGGGGCGGCGATGGTCTTTGTCAGATCCAGCAGGTCTTTTGTTCCGTACATGTCATTTCACCTTCACAAGTCTGCCGGCGTCGCGCATGACGCCGATGATATAGTCCACGTATTTTTCGCACAGCTCGTCGCTGGAGGCCTCCACCATTACCCGCAGGACGGGCTCGGTGCCGCTTTTGCGCAGAAGCACCCTGCCGCTGCCGGCCAGCTCCCGCTCGGCCTTCTCCACGGCGTTTTTCACCTCGGCGCACTCCATGGTCTCGTCCTTGTCGGTAACGACCACGTTTTTCAGAAGCTGGGGATAGATGGTCACGGGCGAGGCGAGCACGGAGAGCGGCTGCTTGGTCTCGGTCATGGCCTCCATGAGCTTGATGGCCGTCAGCAGCCCGTCGCCGGTGTTGGCCAGGCGGCCGAATATGATGTGGCCGGACTGTTCGCCGCCGATGAGATAGCCGTTGGCGCGCATGTTCTCCGCCACGTACTTGTCGCCCACGGCGGTCTTTTCATAGCCGATGCCGATCTCGTCCAGCGCCTTGTAAAGGCCCATGTTGGACATGACCGTGGTGACCACCTTGGAGTCCCCGAACACGCCGCGGTCCTTCATATATTTTGCGCAGACGTACAGGATGTGGTCGCCGGTGACCACGTTCCCCTTCTCGTCCACGGCGAGACAGCGGTCCGCGTCGCCGTCGAAGGCGAAGCCCGCGTCCAGCCTGTTTTCCAGCACGAATTTCCGCAGATTATCGATGTGGGTGGAGCCGCAGTCCACGTTGATGTTCAGCCCGTCGGGGGAGTTGGCGATGACGTAGGTGTCGGCGCCCAGGGCGTCGAAAATGCTCTTGGCCATCTGCCAGGTGGAGCCGTTGGCGCAGTCCAGACCGATGCGCCGCCCCTTGTAGGAGCGGGTGGCCAGAGAGATGAGATAGCCGATGTAGCGGTTCCGGCCCGCCGAATAGTCTATGGTGCGGCCGATGGCCTCCCGCTGGGCGTAGGGCAGCTCGCTTTCGGAGTCGATGTACTCCTCGATGCCGTCCAGCACGGATTCCTCCATCTTCTCGCCGTCGGCGTTGAGAAGCTTGATGCCGTTGTCGTAATAGGGGTTGTGGCTGGCGGAGATCATGATGCCGCAGTCGAAATCGTCCGCCCGGGCGATGTAGGACACGCTGGGGGTGGTGGTGACGTGCATCATGTACGCGTCCGCGCCCGAGGCCGTGAGTCCCGCGCACAGGGCGTATTCGAACATGTAGCTGGAGCGGCGGGTGTCCTTGCCGATGACGGCCTTGGCCTTGTGATCCCTGCCGTAATACCAGCCCAGATACCGGCCTATCTTGAACGCGTGCTCCACGGTGAGGCCTATGTTGGCCTCGCCCCGGAAGCCGTCGGTGCCGAAATACTTTGCCATGGCGTATTCCTCCATAAAGCCGCTCTGCGGCGGCGTTGTATCAGTCGAGCTTCGAAGCCGCCGCCTCGTCGAGATAGAGCGTCATGTCAAGATGCAGCTGGAGCATGGACGCGGGCACGAAGGTCACGGTCTTGCCGTAGACCATCTTGTGGATAATGTCGGCCTTGTCCTCGCCGCAGGCGAACATGATCACCGCGCGGGCCGCCATGATGGTCTTGATGCCCATGGTGACGCCCCTCTCCGGCACGGCGTCCTCCGAGCCGAAGGAAGAAGCCAGGCGGCCTCTGGTGGAATCGGTGAGCAGCTGGGAGTGGGTGAAGCTCTCAAAGGGCGTGGCGGGCTCGTTGAAGCCGATGCTGCCGTCCATGCCGATGCCCAGCACCATCAGATCCATGCCCCCCGCCTTCTCGATGTCGGCGTCGTACTTCTGCACTTCGCCGCTCTCCTGCCCCGCGCAGGAGCAGGGATAGAACACGCTCCCCCGGTCGATGTCGGTCCGGGAAAACAGGTTTTTATCCATAAAGCCGTGGACGCTGCGGGCGTCGGCGTGATCGATGCCTTCAAACTCGCAGGCGCAGAACGCCGACGCGTTTTTTAAGGAGAGCGAGCCTTCAGCGCAGCGTCTGGCGAGCTCGCCGTACAGCGGCAGCGCCGAGCGCCCGGGCGTGAAGCCCAGCACGGCGTCCGGTTTATCCGCCAGCAGCCGCGCATAGCGCTCCGCGGCCGCGGCGGCCGTGGTTTCCGTCTTTTCTATGATGATTTTCATGTTTATTCCTCCTGTTCGCTGGTTTGTATTGACTAAAGCGCCGCCGGTCGGTCAAAAATAAACCGGAAAGGCGGTGCTTGGATTGGCGATAGTATTCATAAGAACGCTTATAGTATATTTCTCCCTGCTGATTGCCATGCGTCTGATGGGCAAGCGGCAGCTGGGCGAGATGGAGCTTTCGGAATTCGTGGTGGCGGCCCTGATAGCGGATCTCGCCTCCCATCCGCTGCAGGACATAGGCATACCCATGCTCAACGGCCTCATACCCATCTTCACGCTGTTCTGTCTGGAGGTGATAATCTCTGGCGCGACCATGAAGCATATCCGGCTGCGGGGGCTCCTCTACGGCAAGCCCAGCATAATCATCAGCCACGGCAAGATAGACCAGAACGAGATGCGGAAGAACCGCTTCACCGTGGACGAGCTCACCGAGGAGCTGCGCACCCAGAGCGTGCTGGATATCAGCACAATCGAATACGCGGTGCTGGAGACCAACGGCCAGCTAAACATCGTGCTGACGCCGGAAAACCGCCCCGTGACGGCGCAGCAGATGAACGTGCAGGTCCAGGACACCGGCTACACCGCCATCGTAGTCAGCGACGGACGGGTGCTGGACACCAACCTGCGCCGGATGGGACGGGACCGGAACTGGCTTGCGAAAAAACTCAGCTCCGCCGGCATCAGCGGCCCGGAAAACGTGTATCTGATGATGGTCAACGGCGCGGATCAGGTGTATGTGGCGCCGAAGGAGGATGCGAAATGAAAAAGGAGATTATCGCGGGGCTCATACTGGCCCTGCTGTTTGCCGGCTCCGTGGTGAACATCCATTACATGGACTCTCTCGCCAACGAGCTCATCGGGCAGGTGGAGGCCGCCCAAAGCTACGCCCGCGCCGGGGATTACGCCCGGGCCAAGGCCGAGGTGGGAGCCGCCATCGACCGCTGGTCGAAATGCGACGGCTACACCCATATCTTCATCCGGCACCCGGAGATAGACTCCGCCACGGACGCCCTTTACGAACTGTACGACAGCGTGGCCGAGGGCGACGCCGCCCTGTCGGAGGGCGCCTTCGGCAAGGTGGAGGCCCACATGCGCAGCATCGCCGGCATGGAGCACATCACCATCGGCAGCATTCTGTGATCACTTCTCGGAGAGTATCTTGGTGAGCTCCTCCATGAAGGTGTTGATATCCTTGAAGCTGCGGTAGACCGAGGCAAAGCGCACATAGGCGACCTCGTCCACGCCCTTGAGGCGGGACATGACCATCTCGCCTATGTCCTTGGTGCTGACCTCGCGCTCCAGCGAGCCCTGCAGCTCCTGCTCGATGTCGTCGGCGATCTTTTCCAGCTGGGCCAGGGCCACGGGCCTCTTTTCGCAGGCGCGCACCATGCCGTTTATCAGCTTCGCCTTGTCGAAGGACTGGCGGCTGCCGTCCCGCTTCACGACGACCAGCGGCATGCGCTCGATGATCTCATAGGTGGTGAAGCGTTTCTGGCAGGACAGGCACTCCCTGCGGCGGCGGATGGTGGCGCCCTCCTCAGCCGGGCGGGAGTCGATGACCTTGCTCTCAAGGTATCCGCAGAAGGGACATTTCATATATCTTTTCCTCCGTAACAACATATGGTGGTCAAAGTTATTGTATATTGTAGCACATATCGCTACATATTGCCAGCAATAATTACGTTAACCGGCGGAAACGCCGTCAGAGGGCCAAAAATTCCTCCCGGGTCATCAGAGCGTTCAGCACGTCCAGCAGTCCGTCGGCGCTGAGCTTTTCCGGGAGCGAGAGCTTTTGCAGCAGTTCCCGCCGCTTTTCCGCGCTTCCCGGACGGCCGGACAGTCCCCTGCCGTACATATCGGCCTTGGTTATATTTCCGGCGCGCTCCATTGCTTCGCCGTCGGAGAAGGTAACCCCGGCCCGCTCCAGAGCCGCGACCAGCACCTCCGGCGTCATGCCCTCCACGCCCAGCGTCCCCGCCTTCGACGGCGCGCGCTTGCGCCGCTCCCGGCCGGGGATATCGGGTATATAGGCGTGCTTGACCAGCTTTGGGTCCACGCAGCCCCGGATGAAATTGCGTATCATGAAGCCCGCGCCGTCGGAATCCGTCAGCACCACCAGGCCCCGCTTTTCCGCCAGCCGGCGCAGCAGCGCCTGCTTTTCGCCGTCGTTGAATATGCCGAAGCCGGAGGTCTCGATGATGACGGCGTCCACGGCCTGGCTGAGGGTGTTTTTGTCGTAGCGGCCCTCCACCACCACGACCTCCTTCACCGCGCGCATCAGCACTCGCCGGACGCGATGCGCATCACCGCGTCCTTCAATATGCCCGCGGCGTCGCCGCCGGTGCTCTTCATGGCGTAATCCGCGTCGCAGCACAGCTCCACAGCCCGGGAGAGCTGGGGCAGCGTGAAGCCCCGGGCGGACTTCATCAGTCTGTCCAGAATGAAGGGAAATTTTATTCCGGTGAGGTCCTCCACGTATTTTCTGCCCAGACCCTCGTCCAGGGAAAGCCGGGCGGCGTAGGTCTGGCGCATCTGCCGGCCGATGGCGGCCAGGAGCATTATGGGCGCGTTGTCCCTGTCCCCCAGCAGCTCCGCCAGTATGCGCGCCGCGCCGTCAGCGTTTTTCGCGGCGATGCAGTCGGTCATGTCGAATATCCGGGCCTCCGGGATGTGGTGGGCCACGGAGTCGATGTCGGCGGCGGTCACGGTCTCGCCGGCGGCGTAGGCCGCGACCTTGTCGATCTCCGGGATGAGCCGGTTCATCAGCGCGCCGCTGACCATAATGAGCCTCTGGGCCGCGGCGGGGTCGATGGACTTGCCCTGGGCGGCGAAGCGCTTTCGCACCCACTTCACCAGATCGTCCTGGGCCTGGGCCGTGAATTTGATCTCGCGGCCGTATTTTTTGATGCCTTTTACGAACTTCAGTCTGCCGTCCGGCTCGTACGCGGCGTCCTGCACGAAGACCACGGTGCAATAGTCCGGTATGTCGGAGAGGACGGAGACGGCGTCCTCCGCCGCCTGCTCCTTGACCTTGTTTATGTCCGCGCCGCGCACCTCCACAAAGGTGCGCTCCGTCATGAAGGGCAGGGAATCCACGGCCTCCCGCAGAGCCTGCACGTCCAGCTCCGGGCCGTTCAGCCGCCTGCAGCTGAAATCGTCCGCGCCCTCCGGGACGCAGGCAGCCCTGAGCGCGTCGGTGAACTGCTCCCGCAGATAGTCCTCCGGCCCCCACAAGAGATACAGCCGCTGCGGCCCGCCGCTTTTAAGCTCTGCCGTCAGGGCTCTGAAATTTGTCGGTTCTTCCCGTTTTGCCATTGATCCGTCCTCACAGTCACATTTCCGTTGAGATCCGTGCGGTATACCGCCGCACCGGCCGCCTGCAGGCGGCGGAGCGCCGCGTCCGACGGGTGTCCGTAAAAATTGCAGCCCACTGATATTATCGCCGTTTTCGCGCCCGCGGCCTTTAAAAGCTCGTCAGAGGTGGAATATTTGGAGCCGTGGTGGCCCGCCACCAGGAGCTCCGTGCCGCTCAGGTCGTGCCGGGAGATAAGCTCCTTCTCCGCCGTGCGGTTCATGTCGCCGGTCACCAGCATGTCGGTATCGCCCAGGGACACCCGCATGGACAGGCCCCGCTCGTTGGCCGTGCCGCTCTCCGGCGGGGCAAAAAGGCTCACCCGGATGTTCCCGGCCGTGAGCGCGGAGTCCGCGCCCACATATCTCACCTGCACGCCGTGCCTTTCGCAGGCGGAGAGTATGTCCGGCAGCATGCCGTCGTCGTCGTTGGGGTCTTGGGGCATCACCACCGAGGCCACCTTCATGTCCTCGATGAGCCGCACCGCGCCGTTGGCGTGGTCGGCGTGCAGGTGGGTGAGTATCAGGGCGTCCACCCTGCTCCTGCCCCGGCTGAGCAGATAGGCGGAGGCAATGTCCCCGGCGTTTTCCGGGCTGTTCCTGCCGCCGCAGTCGATGAGCACGGTGCTGTTTCCGCTCATCACCGCCAGGCTCTGCCCCTGCCCAACGTCCAGCGCGGTAATGTATCCGCCGCCGGACGAATAGACGGCCGCCGAGGCGATGAGCGCGGCGCACAGCGTGATCGCCGAGAGGCTCGCCGGCAGCACCCAGCGGAATTTCGCCCTCCCGCGGCCGAACCAGGTCAGCGCGAATATGACAATGGCGGCAACCAGCCACCAGCTCATGAGATTGTTGGCCGTATACACGCAGGCGAAGGGCAGCTTCGCCACAAGGCCGGTAACGAGGAAAATGTACCGCGCCAGCCAGGACACGGCCCAGGCCAGCGCCCTGCCCAGTCCGGACAGCAGGGCCCAGACCCCGCAGCAGACAAAGCCGCCGCAGAAACAGGCCGTCACCGCCCACAGACACAGTATGTTGGTCACCGGCCCCAGCAGCGGCACGTAGCCGAAGCGAACGGCCAGTATGGGCGCGGTGAAGATCACCGCCCCCAGAGAGCTTGCCAGCACGCCGCCGGCATATGAGCGCAGCCGCGGCAGAGCTCTGCCCTCCCCCGCAGCCTGCAGCCGGGAGTAGATGGGCCCGGAAAAGGCCATAATGCCCGCCATAGCCCCAAAGGAGAGCTGCAGCGCAGCGCTGCCCGCCGCGGCCGGACTTGCCAGCAGGATCACGGCCAGCGCAAAGGACAGCGCGGTGGGCGGGTCGTTCTCCCGCCCGAATAGCGGCGCCGCCAGCAGCAGGGTCTGCATGAAGCCCGCCCGCACCGTGGAGGGCGAGGCTCCCGTCATCACCACGAAGAACCAAACCAGCGCGATGCATATCAGCGACGAGCGTCTGGAGCGTCCCATGACCAGCATGATAAAACCCACCAGAAAGGCCACATGCAGTCCGGACACGGCCACCACGTGGATGAGCCCCGACGTGCGCATGGCGGTATAGGCGTCCCCGTCGGCGTAAAAGTCCGTCTTGTCGCCCATGAGCAGGGCCTTGACGAAGGGCGCGGTGTCCGCCGGGAAGGCGCCGTCCGCCGCTCTTTCCACGGCGCGGGCGGCATAGCGCGGAAAATACAGGAACGCCAGGCGGCTCCGCCCCGTCACCCGGCAGGAGTCCTTCGCATAGCCGGAGGCGAACACGCCCCGGGAGTAGTTGTAATCGCTCTTCTCGCCGTACCGGGCCGCGGCATCGGTGAATTTCACCATGAGCTCAATCGTGTCCCCCGGCTCCAGAGCCGGCAGGAGCCCGTCGTAATCGTATATCCGGGCCTCCGCGTGGGGCGCCGCGCCCGCAAGCCGCACCTCCGCCGCGGAAGCGCCGTTATCATAGCGGACGGAAAAATCAGTGACCACCGCGGTCACCCGCAGCGTCTGCCCGGAAAGCGCCTGCGCCGGCCGCAGCACCGCGATGTACTGGACGAAGCAGCACATGAAGCCCGCGGCGGCCGAGAGCAGTATCAGCGGCAGACTGAGCCTCCGCTTACCCCGCGCCGGCACGGCCATAAGCGCAAGTACGGCGCAGGCCGCCGCGCAGTATATGTACCAGTTCTCCGGCACGGCGTAGTGCGCGGCGAAGACCGCCGCGGCAAAGGCCGCGCAGGAGCAAGCAAGCTTACGCACGTCTGTCCGTGAGCCCCAGAATGTAATCGGTGGTGCAGCCGTAGAGCCGCGCCAGCTTGACCAGCGCCCAGACCGGCAGCTCCCGCTCGCCGTTTTCGTAGCGGCGGTAGACGCTGCGCTGCATGTTGAGATACTGGGCTATGTACGCCTGGGTATAGTCGCCGTCCTCGCGCAAGTCCTTGAGTCTCTTGAAATACATCCTCATCACCCGTGAAAATGATACCGCACGGTGTCACCGTGCGGCTGTTATGGCTCCGTTTGGAGCCATAATCGCGGGAAAACCGGCCGCACGGCGCGGAGATACGCATCTCCGCGCCGGGCGGCCTCCGATAGCTGAACGTTCAGCCCATCTTGTCGGGCAGGCGGGTGCCGCCGAGGATATGGAAATGCAGGTGGGGCACGGTCTGACCGGCGTCGGGCCCGCAGTTGGATATCACCCGGAAGCCGTTTGTGAGACCCTCCTGCTTCGCGATCTTGGCCACGCTCTCCAGGCATTTGGCGGCGATGGCGGAGTTGCTGGCGTCGATGACGCCGGCGGATTCGATATGCTCCTTGGGCACCACCAGGATGTGGGTGGGCGCCTGGGGATTTATGTCCCGGAAGGCGAAGGTGTACTCGTCCTCATAGACCTTTGTTGAGGGGATCTCCCCGGAAATGATCTTGCAGAAAAGGCAGTCTTCCATAATATTTTTCTCCTTTACAGTCCCAGCTTATTGGCCACGAAATCGTCCACTATCGCCAGCGCATCGTCGGTCTTGAGCACGTCGGTGCCGCCGCCCATGGCGGAATCCGGCTTGCCGCCGCCCTTGCCGCCGGCCACGGCGGACACGGCGCCCACCAGCTCGCCGGCCTTGATGCCCCTGGCCACGGCGTTCTTGCCGCACACGGCCACGAACTGGACCTTGCCCTCGGTGGCGGTGGCCAGCACGGCCACGGTGTTGGGCTCCCTGTCGCGCAGAAAGTCGCCCAGTTTGCGCAGATCCGCCGGCGTGAGGTCGGAGCGGGTCATGGTCAGCACCTTGAAGCCGCCGATGGTCTTGGCGGCGTACAGTACGCGCTCGGCGTCGCCGGACATGAGCTTGTCCTTGAGCTTGTCCATGTTCTGGCGCAGGTCGCGCATCTCGTTCATGAAGCCCTCGGTCCTGTGCAGCAGCTCCGTGGGCGTGGTCTTGAGCATGCTGGCCACCTTCATGGTGCGGCGGTTGTTGGTCTCGGCCTCGCTGAGGTATTCCTTGCCTGTTATGGCCTCGATGCGGCGCACGCCGGAGGCCACGCTGCTCTCGGATATGATGCGGAACGGGCCCACCTTGGCGGTGTTGTCCACATGGGTGCCGCCGCAGAATTCGATGGACTTGCCGCCCATGTTCACCACGCGCACCGTGTCGCCGTACTTCTCTCCGAACAGGGCCATGGCGCCCATCTTCCGCGCCTCGTCGATAGGCATCTCCTTTATATCCACGTCCATGCCGTCCAGGATCATGTCGTTTACCTTGCTCATGACCAGCATCAGCTCGTCGGTCTCCACGGCGGAGAAGTGGGTGAAGTCGAATCTCAGCTTGTCCTCGTCCACATACGAGCCGGCCTGGCGCACATGGTCGCCCAGCACCTCCTGCAGCGCCTTCTGCAGCAGATGGGTGGCGGAGTGGGCGCGCATTATTGCCTTGCGGCGGTCGGCGTCCACCGCGGCTTCCACCGCGTCGTCCGCCTTGAGGCTGCCGGATTTCATGACGCCGTGGTGCAGGAACTTGCCGGCCTTGTCCTTCTGCACGTCGGTGACCTCGAACACGGCGCCCAGCTTGGATATGGTGCCGTGGTCGGCCACCTGGCCGCCCATCTCGGCGTAGAGCGGCGTTTTGTCCAGTACCACGATGCCCTCCATGCCCGCGGAGAGCTCCGAGCACAGCTCGTCGCCGTTCACCAGGGCCAGCACCGTGCCGGCGTCGGTCATATGGTCGTAGCCGGTGAATTTGGTGGGCGTGTTGTCCAGCCCCAGGTCTATGCCGGCCCAGGCCAGATCGCCAAGAGCCTTGCGGGCCTCGCGGGCCATGTTCTTCTGCTCGTCCATCAGCTCGTCGAACCGGGCGTGATCCACCGTCATGCCCTGCTCCTCCGCCATCTCCACCGTGAGGTCGATGGGGAAGCCGTAGGTGTCGTAGAGCTTGAAGGCGTCGTCGCCGGAGAACACGGCGTCGCCGGAGGCCTTGTGGGCGTCCATCATGTCGGAGAATATCTTCATGCCGCCGTCGATGGTGCGGGCGAAGGTCTCCTCCTCGGTCTTGAACACCCGGACGATGAAGTTCCGGCGCTCCACCAGCTCGGGGTAGGCACACTTGTTCTCCTCGATGACGGTGTCCACGACTTTGTAAAGGAAGGGCTCGTTCACGCCCAGCAGCTTGCCGTGGCGGGCGGCGCGGCGCATGATGCGGCGCAGGACGTAGCCGCGGCCCTCGTTGGAGGGCAGGATGCCGTCGCAGATCATCATGGCGGCGGAGCGGGTGTGGTCGGTGATGATGCGCAGGGACACGTCCTTTTTTGCGTCCTCATGATAGTGGGCGCCGGTCAGCTCCGACACCTTGGCCGTGATGTTGCGCACGGTGTCCACGTCGAAGAGGCTGCCCACGTTCTGGCACACGCAGGCCAGACGCTCCAGCCCCATGCCGGTGTCGATGTTCTTCTGTACCAGGTCCGTGTAGTTGTCGTGGCCGTCGTTGTTGAACTGGGAAAAGACGATGTTCCAGACCTCTATATAGCGGTCGCAGTCGCAGCCCACGGTGCAGGTGGGCTTGCCGCAGCCGTGCTCCAGGCCGCGGTCGTAATAGATCTCGCTGCAGGGGCCGCACGGGCCGGAGCCGTGCTCCCAGAAGTTGTCCTCCTTGCCGAAGCGGAAGATCTTCTCCGCCGGGATGCCTATCTCGTCGTGCCAGATGTTCCAGGCATCGTCGTCATCAAGGTACACGGAGGGGTACAGGCGGTCGGGCTCCAGACCCACCCACTCGGGGCTGGTGAGAAATTCCCAGGCCCAGGCGATGGCCTCGTGCTTGAAATAGTCGCCGAAGGAGAAGTTGCCCAGCATCTCGAAATAGGTGCCGTGGCGGTCGGTCTTGCCGATGTTTTCGATGTCCGGAGTGCGGATGCACTTCTGGCAGGTGGTCACCCGGCGGCGGGGAGGCTCCTCCTCGTTGGTGAACCAGGTCTTCATGGGCGTCATGCCCGCGTTGATGAGAAGCACGCTCTTGTCGTGCTGGGGAACCAGCGAAAAGCTGGGCAGGCGGAGATGCCCCTTGGTCTCGAAAAACTTCAGATACATCTCGCGCAGTTCGTTAAGTCCGTATGCCTTGTGTGCCATATCCAATCCCTCCAAAAAAATAAGCTCCGCCCCTTATGCAGGGGCGAAGCACAATTTACTCGCGGTACCACCCTGATTATCCTTGCGGATATCTCAGCGGCCCTTTATCGGCGGCCGGGCGGCGCGCTCACCGCGCGCAGGCTCGAAAGTGGCTCGCGGTGCCCCGCGCCGGGAGCTTTCACCTGTCCTCCCTCTCTTTTTGCGCCGGCATTCCGTTTGGCTTCGTCACAGCCCTATTATGTTCAATATGCTGGTATTCTACCACTATTTCACTGATTGTCAATCAGGCGTTTTTAATTTTGCGCACTATGGAGAGCCTTTCGCAGGCGAAGGGCAGCTTCATGCGCAGCTTCATCATGGGGTGGGGCGCGGAGTCGATGGGGTCTCCGTCGGCGTCCGTCATGTCCGCCGCAATAAAGTCCGCGGGCTCCCGGGAGCGCGTAAGCAGGTTCAGCCTGTCCCCGGCGCAGAAACGGTTGCGCTGGGTCAGCAGGGCGTTCCCCTCCCCGTCGCACTCCTCCACCACGGCGCAGACCTCCGCGTCGGAAAAATAGGTGGCGTCGGCGTAATACTCCCCCGGCTGGCCGAAATAGAAGCCGGTGCAGTAGGGGCGGTGACTGAGCATGTCCGTCTCCCGCAGCCAGACCTCCGGCAGCGGCTCGCCGGCGGCGGCGCAGTCGACGGCGCGGCGGTAGGCGTTGGTGACCGCGGCGGCGTAGTAGGCGGATTTCATCCGCCCCTCGATCTTGAAGCTGGTCACCCCCGCGTCCATGAGCTCCGGCAGGTGCTCTATCATGCGCATGTCCCGGGAGTTCATGATGTGTGTGCCGCCGTCCTCGCTTATCTCAAAGTACTGTCCCGGCCGCTTTTCCTCCACCAGATGATATTTCCAGCGGCAGGGCTGGGCGCACTCGCCCCGGTTGCCGTCCCGTCCGGTGAGATAGTTGGACAGCAGGCAGCGCCCGGAAAAGGAAACGCACATGGCCCCGTGGACGAAGGCCTCCAGCTCCAGCTCCGGCGGCGTCGCCGCGCGGATCTTTCTTATATCCTCCAGCGGCGTCTCCCGCGCCAGCACCACCCGGTCCGCGCCCATGTCGAAAAGCACTCTGGCCGTGGCGCTGTTTATGACGCCCAGCTGGGTGCTGACGTGTCTTGACACCTTCGGCGCGTACTTCTTCGCCGCGGCGAACACGCCCAGATCCGCGATGATGAGGGCGTCGGCCCCGGCGTCCTGCACCAGCTCCAGAAAGGCGGGCAGGCGGGAGAGCTCATCCTCCCGGGGCAGGGTGTTGCAGGTGACGTGCACCCTGGCGCCCGCCGCGTGGGCCGTTTTCACGGCCAGGCGGAGCTCCTCGTCCGAAAAGTTTCCGGCGGCGGCGCGCAGGCCGAATTCCTGCCCCGCCAGATACACCGCGTCCGCGCCGTAGTGCAGGGCCATCTCCAGCCGCTCCATGTCCCCCGCCGGGGAAAGGAGCTCCGGCTTCTTACTGGTCATAGTTCTGGGTGGCGACGAAGGCGTTGAACTCGCCGGCGGTCTTGAAGAACTTGTGGGTGCCGGTGGCGGTGTCCAGCGCGTAGTAATAATAGTCGGTCTTGGCGGGCTGCAGCGCCGCCTTTATGGAGGCCAGGCCCGGGCTGCAGATGGCCGTGGGGGTGAGGCCCTTGTTCAGGCGGGTGTTGTAGGCGTCGGAGGCGTCGTTGAGCATGGCCTGGGTGGGGGCGCCCTTGTGATCCTGATGGGTGTAAAGGCTGGTGGCGTCGATGCTCAGCGCCATGTTGTTTTTCAGGCGGTTATAGATGACGGAGGCTATCTGCGCGCGCTCGCTGTCGTTGGCCGCCTCCTTTTCCACCATGGAGGCGATCTTTATCACGCCGGAGAGCTCCAGACCGCTGGCCTTCGCCTGGTCGAGCATCTCCGCCGTCATACGCTCGCGGAAGTTTTCCAGGAACTTGTCGATGGCCGTGGAGGCCTCCATGCCGGTGTAGAACTGATAGGTATCCGGGAACAGGTAGCCCTCCAGACGGCTGGCGCTGCCGGTCTTCATATCGCCCAGGAAGCTGTAGGAGTACTCATAATTCGCGGCGGCGTCCATGAGGTCGTCGTAGCTGCACACCTTTTTCTCCTCCAGCGTTTTGAATATCTGCTGCATGGTGTAGCCCTCGGGTATGACCACGTCGGTGGTGAGCATGGCGTTGGAGCCCGTCTGCATCTTCTTGACCAGCGCCCTGTAATCGTAGGAGGTGCTCAGCTCGTAGGAGCCCTGATCCAGCTTGGTGTCCGCGTGGGAGAAGGAGCAGTAGAGCTTGAAGAGCCATTTGTACTCGATGATGCCGGAATCCTTCAGCTGTCTGGCCACATAGTCCACGTCGGCGGTCTTGACCTTGGTGCCGTCGGCGGCGGTGGTCTCGGTGAAAATGGTATCCGGCAGGGTCACGACTGCGGTGGTGTCGCCCTTGTTCAGGCCCAGCACGTCCGTGGCCGCCATCCAGCCCAGGCAGGCGATGATGATGCTGACGCTGGCCACGAACAGGATGTACATGAAGCCGCCCAGACAGCCGCTGCGGCCCTGGCGCTCCCGCCGCACCGGCTGGTAATCCCGCTCCGGCGCCTCCTGCTGCGCGCGCGTATCCGGAGCGCGCCCGGCGCTCTGCCCCCTCTGCGCGGACTGTCTGTCCTGCTGGGCAAAGATCTCGTTGAATTTGTCCTGATCGTCGGCCATTTGCGTTCTCCTTTGACGGGCGTTTGATTTGCGTTTTTTTATGCCTCGCCGGGCAAAGCCGCTGTAACAGCTTCCGCGGCCCCGGCATATCATGTTGTAGACGCGGGCAGACCGCCCGCGCGCATCGCAAGTTTTTCCTGGCCGGACGGCTCACGCGCCGTGCCGCCGGCCGCCAATACATTGGCGCGGAGAAAGGATCATAATTATGTTCTGCGGAAACAACAACTGCCTCTGGATCGTGATAATCCTCATCATCCTCTTCTGCTGCGGCGGATGGGGCGGCTGCGGCTGCGACAACAACTGCGGCTGCAACAACAATAACTGCGGCTGCTGAGCCGACCGGTAAGCGGAGCCCCTTCGGGGGCTCTGTTTTTATGCCCGGATGATCCGCGATTCGGTGACCACGGCCCGCACGGGCCTGTCGTGCTCCTCCGCGGGGACGCATTCGGCGACGAGCGCCTCCCGGCAGAGGCCGGCGGAAAAGATATCGTGCCTTGCCAGCCAGCGGTCGTAGTAACCGCCGCCCCGGCCCAGCCGTCGGCAGGCGCCGTCGAAGCAGAGCCCCGGCACCGCGGCGATCGAGTCCGGCCCCGGGATCAGCACCGGGCAGCCTCCGTCCGGCGTCATTATGCCCAGAAGCCCCTTTTCCAGCCGCTCCCGGCCCATATACCGGCGGAAGAACATCTTTCCGCCCGGAAGGGATACCGGCAGCGCCACCGTTTTGCCCGCGGCCAGCGCCATTTCTATCAGCGGCATGGTGGGCACCTCCCTGCCGACGGAGAGAAAGCAGAACAGCTCCCCGCAGCCGGCATACTCCGGCAGGGCGGCGAAGTTTTTCACGATGCCCGCGGCGCTTTTTTGCAGATATTCCGGGGAAAGCGCGGCCTCGGAGGCCGCCGCCGCCGCTCTCGCGGCGGCTTTGTCCGCTGCGGAGCCCGTCACAGTCCCGTCACCAGAGTGTATATCTCGTGGTTCTTCTCGTCGATATCCCGCTCGCTGCCGTCGGCGGCGCGGCAGGGTATCCGCTTCCAGCCCAGGGTGTCGCAGGCCAGCGACGCGGTGCGCAGGCATTTCTGCAGATAGGCGGTGTCCGTCTCGTGTATGTCGCCGGAGGTGTGGGTCTTCTCCTGCCGGTGCTTCATGCGCATCAGCGACAGCTCCAGATCCACGTCCAGATATATCACCAGATCGGGTCTGGGCAGACCCATCTTGCCGTATTCGATGTCCTCAAGCCATCTGAAGAAATCCGGCAGCTCGTCCTCCGGCAGCTTGGCGCCCTGATGGACGGCGTTGGAGGTGGTATAGCGGTCGGACAGTATGAGCCCGCCGTTTTTGTATACCTCGCCCCAGTCGCTCCGGAAGGAGGCAAATCTGTCCACCGCGTAGAATATGGACGCCGTATAGGCGTTCACGTCGTCGGGATGGGGGCCGAACTCGCCGCCCAGATACATGCGGATGAGGGCCGAGCTCTCCTTGTCGTAGCGGGGAAACACGATGGAGTGGTACTTTATATTCTCTTCGTCCATGCGGGCGCACAGGCGGCGGTAATTTGCGGATTTCCCGCTGCCGTCTATACCCTCCAGCACCACAAGCTTACCTTCAGCCATCCTTCTGTCCCCTCACTCTGTGTCCCGCCGCCCTGAACAGTATGCCCGGCAGTCTGGCCATGCGGCCTATGCGGGCGGGTTCCTTATATAGTCTGTAGAGCCACTCAAGGCCCATCTTCTGCATCTTTTCCGGCGCTCTGTCCACGCTGCCGGCAAATACGTCCAGGCAGCCGCCCAGACCCGCCATCACGCCGCAGCCGAGCCTGCCCGCGTTTGCGCGCATCCACAGCTCCTGCTTGGGCGAGCCCAGACACACGAACAGGAAATCCGGGCTCTTCCCGTTGATGTCGGCGATTATTTCGCCGTCGTCTCTAAAGTATCCGTCGTGGGTGCCGGCCACGCGGATGCCGGGAAACTGCGCCGCTATCCTCTCCCCCGCCGCCTCGGCCACGCCGGGCTTGGCGCCGAAGAGGTACACGCTGCCGCCGGTCTTGGCCAGCTCCGCCAGCAGCCCGGAGGCAAAATCGATGCCCGGCACCCGCTCCGTCAGCGGCGTGCCCAGGATCTTCGCGGCGTAGACCACGCCGATGCCGTCGGGCAGGACGATGTCGGCCCCGTTCAGGGCCTCCGTCAGCTCCGGCGATCTGGCCGCGGCCATGACTATCTCCGGGTTTGGCGTCACCACGTACGCGCCGCGGCGGGCCTCCGCCAGCTTTTTTCCGGCCTCCACGGCCTCCGCCAGGGTTATATTGTCGAAAGAAACGCCCAAAACGTCTGTTTTCATCAGATCTGACCGAATACCTCTCCGATTTTTTCGTGGATCACCAGATCCGCTTCCCCGTCGTAGGGGGTGCTGCTGAGATTGACCAGCGCCAGCTTGTTTCCCCGGTAATAGTTTATCAGCCCCGCCGCCGGGTACACGTTCAGCGAGGTACCGCCGATTATCAGCACGTCGGCGTTCCTGATATATCTCACGGCCTCGGACACCACGTCCTCGTTCAGGGGCTCCTCGTAGAGCACGATGTCCGGGCGGATAACGCCGCCGCACTGGCACTTGGGCACGCCGGTGCCGTGGTTCATCTCGTCCGCGGGATAGGGCCTGCCGCAGCGGGAGCAGTAGGCGCGCAGAATGCTGCCGTGGAGCTCCAGCACCTTTTTGCTGCCGGCCGCCTGATGCAGTCCGTCGATGTTCTGGGTGACGACGGCCCTCAGCTTGCCCTCTTTTTCCAGCTCCGCCAGACGCAGATGGGCGCGGTTGGGCTTTACGCCCTCTATGACCAGCTTCTCCCTGTGGAAGCGATAGTATTCCTCCGGATTCCGCGTGAAAAACGTGTGGCTGAGTATGGTCTCCGGCGGATATTTCCACTTCTGGTTATAAAGGCCGTCCACGCTGCGGAAGTCGGGTATGCCGCTTTCCGTGGACACTCCGGCGCCGCCGAAGAACACCACGTTGTCGCTGCCGTCTATCCATTCCTTGAGCTTCATTATCTTTTCGTCCATGTCTTCGCCTCCAATTAATTTACGAGAAACCGAACACACAGTTCCAGTTATTATACAGCAAACAAAACCCGTTGGCAAGTCGGGCGCTTCAGAGAATAAAGCGCTCTATGGCCTCCGCCGCGCCGTCGTGCAGGCAGTCGGCCACCACCGCGCCGGCGGCGGCCTTCACCGCGCTCTCCGCGTTGCCCATGGCCACGCCCAGACCCGCCGCCCTGATGAGCTCCAGATCGTTTTCCGCGTCGCCCACGGCCACGCACTCCTCCATGCCCACGCCCAGATGCCCGCACAGCCGCCGCAGGCCGTCGGCCTTGCTGACGCCCGGCGCGTTTATCTCCATGGTGAGCTCGGTTATGGTGGTGAACTTGAGGGGCAGCAGCTTTATCTGATCGTAAACGAAGTCCTTCTCCGCCCTGTCCGTGAACACCAGATTCAGCTTCTGCACGGGCTTGGGGTCCTCCATGAACATCTGAAAGACGTCGGGGCATTTGGTCATGTAATCCCGGTACATCCCGGCGTAGGCGCCCACGAAAAACTCCGCCGCCCGCTCCGGCGCCCAGTCCGGGCAGTAGGACACGTCGCCGATATACAGTATCGGCATGAGGTCTGTCCCGGCCGAGGCGCCGATTATCCATTTTATCGTCTCGGCGTCGATGTTCTTTTCAAAGAGCCGCGCGCCCGTCTCCACGTCGTTGGCGGCGGCGCCGGAGCCGGTGACGGCCCAGCGCATGCCCCGCACCTGGGCCATGTACGGCTTCACGATGCTTATGTTCCTGCCGGTGGAAAACACCACCTGCTTTCCGGCGGCCAGGGCCCGCTCCATGGTTTCCGCCGTTTTGCGCGTCAGGCGCTTGTCCGGCGTCAGCGCCGTGGCGTCCATGTCCAGCGCGATGAGTTTGTATTCCATATCTCAGATATTTCTCCTTAAAAAAGGGCCGCCACGGACGGCGGCCCTTTACATATACAGCTTCACAGGGTTTCGCCGCCGGAGCGGCCAGTGTCTTATCCCTGGGGATTCATGGTGTAGTTCGGCGCTTCCTTGGTGATGTAGATATCGTGTGGGTGGCTCTCCTTCAGTCCGGCGCCGGTGATGCGCACGAACTTGGAATCGGTGCGCAGCTCCTCGATATTGTGGGCGCCCACATAGCCCATGCCTGAGCGCAGGCCGCCCATCATCTGGTATATGGACTCGGACGCGGGTCCCCGGTAAGGCACCCGGCCCTCCACGCCCTCCGGCACCAGCTTCTTGTTGTTGGTCTGGAAGTACCGGTCGCGGGAGCCGCACTGCATGGCGCCGATGGAGCCCATGCCGCGGTAGACCTTGAACTGGCGGCCCTGGAAGATCTCCATCTCGCCGGGGGCTTCCTCGCAGCCGGCCAGCATGGAGCCCATCATGACCACATGCGCGCCCGCGGCAATGGCCTTGACGATGTCGCCGGAGTACTTGATGCCGCCGTCGGCAATGACGGGGGTGCCGTACTTGTCGGCCATCTCGGCGCTCTCAAGTATGGCGGTGATCTGGGGCACGCCGATGCCGGAGACCACGCGGGTGGTGCAGATGGAGCCGGGGCCGATGCCCACCTTGACGCAGTCCGCGCCAGCCTTGATGAGAGCCTCGGTGCCCTCGGCGGTGGCCACGTTGCCGGCGATGAGCTGCACCTCGGGGAATTTGTTCTTGACCTTCTCCACACAGCGCATGATGTTCTGGGAATGGCCGTGGGCGGAGTCGAGGACGAAGGCGTCCACGCCCACAGCCACCAGCGCGGCGGCGCGGTCGAGGATGTCGTTGGTCACGCCCAGCGCGGCGGCGCACAGCAGCCGCCCGTTGGCGTCCTTGGCGGAGTGGGGATACTTCAGCACCTTTTCGATGTCCTTGATTGTGATGAGACCCTTGAGCTTGTAGTCCTTGTCCACTATGGGGAGCTTTTCGATCTTGTTCTTGCGGAGGATGGCCTTGGCCTCGTCGAGGGTGGTGCCGACAAAGCCGGTGATGAGGTTGTCCCGGGTCATGACCTCGTCGATCTTGCGGGTCATATCCTCCTCAAACTTCATATCTCGGTTGGTGATGATGCCGATGAGCCTGCCGGTCTCGTCCACGATGGGGACGCCGGAGATGCGGAACTTGGCCATCAGGGCGTCGGCGTCGGCCAGAGTGTGGCCCGCCGTCAGAGAAAACGGATTGGTGATGACGCCGTTTTCGGACCGCTTGACCATATCCACCTGCTCCGCCTGAGCGTCGATGGACATGTTCTTGTGGATGACGCCTATGCCGCCCTCCCGGGCCACGGCGATGGCCATGCGGTACTCCGTGACAGTATCCATGGCGGCGCTCATGACGGGAATATTGAGGGATATTCGGTTGGTGAGCTTCGTTGCCAGCTCCACGTCCGCCGGCAGCACGTCGCTCTTCGCCGGCACCAGCAGCACGTCGTCGAAGGTCAGACCCTCGCCCACGAAGCGGGACGCGTATTTCTTTTCGTTTGCCATATGAAACCACCCCTTATATTTATTTTTATATATTTATTCGATTCTATCAGAATCGGGGCGCAAGTCAACAGCGCAATAGACACAAATTTTCATTTTCCTGTGGTGCGCGCGTAGTAAAAAATGTACTGCTGGGCCAGCCCGGCGTATTCTCCCAGGGAGGCGGGGTCGAAATCCGGCGGGAAATGCTCCTTCAGCGCCCGCTTCATCCACACGTCTATGGGAAAGGCGTCCATGTGCCCAAGGCCGAACAGATTGGCGCAGTTGGCCACCTTGGTCCCCACGCCGTAGCAGCTCTTCAGCGCCGTCAGGGACTCCCCGCACTCCGCGCAGGACAGCGCGTCCAGATTCAGCTTCCCCTCCGCCACCAGACGCGCCGCGTTGATTATATAGGGCGCCCGGTAGCCGCACCGCAGGGGCGCCAGATCCTCCGGCGTCAGCTCCGCGAGCGTCTCCGCCGGCGGGAAAGCGTAATATGTACCGCCCTCGAATTCCAGCGGCTGGCCGAAGCTTTCGCACAGCCGCTCCACGATGCCCTTGATCCGGGGTATGTTGTTGCACTGGGAGATGATGAAGGAGCACAGCGCCTCCCATCTGTCCTGCCGCAGGATGCGGATGCCCCGGCCGAAGGCCACGCACTCGTCCATGTACGGGCTGATGCCCAGAAAATCCCGGCTCACGGCGGCGTAGTCGGTCTCCAGATCGAAGTAGTCCCGCCAGAGCGCCTCCTCGCCGGAGGAGACGTACACTCCCCCGTCCTCCGTCCACACCCGGGCGGCCCGGCCCAGGGCCACGCCCCGGTATACGCCGTCCCCGTCCGCGTTCCAGCGGAAGCACTGGCCGCATTCAAAGGTCTTAACTATATCCAGCTCCGCCGCGTCGGCCAGACGCAGCGCGTTTTCGGTCAAAACAGCCATGTTCTCTCTCCGTGATGAAAATGTTGAAAATATTATATTACCCCGGCGGGAGTTTTACAAGATTATTGCGTTTTGGGCGGAGATATGAGATAATTTCAGACGAAAAATCAACTGTGAGGTGGCAGATATGGACTATATGCAGGAATATAAAAGCAAGCTCCGCACGCCGGATGAGGCCGTGAAATGCGTAAAGGACGGGGACTGGGTGGATTACACCGGCTCCTGCGGCTTTCCTGTGAAGCTGGACGAGGCGCTATCCAGACGCCGGGACGAGCTGCACCATGTGCGTCTCCAGGGCAATCTGGTGTTCGGCCCTGTGGCGGCGGTGGAGGCCGACCCGGAACAGGAGCACTTCGTTTACAATACCTGGCACTGCTCCGGCTACGAGCGGAAGCTGTGCGACAGGGGCCTGGGCTTCTTCACGCCCATGATCTTCCGCAACCAGAGCTGGTATTACAAAAAATTCATCCATGTGAACGTGGCCATGGTCACCGTCGCCCCCATGGACAGCCACGGCTACTTCAGTCTGGGCTGCGTGGTGGGCTCGTCCAAGTTCATTCTCGATCAGGCCGACGTCGTCATCCTGGAGGTGAACGAGCACACGCCCCGTATACGGGGCGGTCTGGAAGACGCCGTACACATTTCCGAGGCCGACATGGTGGTGGAGAGCGGACTTGCGTCCTACCCCACCGTCCCGGCCGCCGCGCCCAAGGCGGAGGACGTGGCCATCGCCTCCTATATTCTGCCCCAGCTGGTGGACGGAGCCACCATCCAGCTGGGCATAGGCAGTGTGCCCAACGCCCTGGGCGAGCAGATAGCCCAGTCCGATCTCAGGGATCTTGGCATGCACACGGAGCTGTGCTCCGACGCCTACCTCTCCCTGTTTCGGGAGGGCAAGCTCACCAACACGCGCAAGGCCATCAACCGCGGCAAGGGCGTGCTGGGTCTGGCCTTCGGCAGCCGTGAGCTGTACGACTGGCTCTCCGACAACGCCGGCGTGGCCGCCTTCCCCCTCTCCTACGTCAACGACCCCTACGTCATCTCCCAGCACGAAAACATGGTGTCAATAAACGGCTGCGTATCCGCCGACCTCTACGGTCAGGTCTGCTCCGAATCCTCCGGCACCCGGCAGATCAGCGGCACCGGCGGCCAGCTGGACTTTCTCACCGGCGCCGCCATGTCCAAAGGCGGCAAGGCCTTTCTGTGCATGACCTCCGCCTATACCGACAAAGCCGGGGTGAAGCACTCCCGCATCGTGCCCACCTTCTCCGGCGACATCGTCACCTCCCCCCGCAGTCAGGCCTATTACATCGTCACGGAGTACGGCTGCGTGAATCTGGCCGGCAAGTCCACCTGGGAGCGGGCCGAGGCCCTCATCTCCATCGCCCACCCGGACTTCCGGGACGAGCTCGTCAAGGCCGCCGAGGCCCAGCGCATCTGGCTGCCGGAGAACAAGAGATAACATGTATATCGATGAAACGCTTTATTCCGGCCGCCCGGCCGACGTTTCCGGGCGGCTGCCGAAGGAAGTGCGCTGCTACGACGCTCTCGACGCCCTGGGCATAGAATATTTCCGCGCCGACCACGAGCACGCCGACACCATCGAGGCGTGCGAGGGCGTGGAAAAGGTGCTGGGCTGCAGGATCTGCAAGAACCTCTTTCTGGCCAACCGCCAGCAGACGGAATTTTACCTGCTGCTGATGCCCGGGGAAAAGCCCTTCAGGACCAAGGTGCTGTCAAAGCAGATAAACTCCGCCCGGCTCTCCTTCGGGACGCCGGAATTCATGGAGGAGCTGCTGGACATCACTCCCGGCTCCGTGAGCGTGCTGGGGCTGTTGAACGACAAAAACGGCCGGGTGAAGCTCCTCGTCGACCGCGACCTCCTCAGGGACGAGTTTCTCGGCTGCCACCCCTGCATCAACACCTCCAGTCTGAAGATAAGAACCGCCGACATTGCGGAAAAATTCCTGCCCTGGGTGAAGCACGAGCCAGAATACGTGGAGCTCCCGTGGGTGATCGAAGAATGAACAGGCGGCAGTAAATAAGAAAATCGCTGCGAATGGCTCCTCATTCGCAGCGATTTTCTTTGCGGGTGCGACAATCTGCGGGTTAATAATGAGATCCTTCGCTCCGCTCAGGATGACACGGGCGAGAGGGTGTTACGGCTGCGGTGCCAAAGAATAAATCAATGTCATTCTGAGCGCAGCGAAGAATCCCGTCCCGCGTCTTTTGGCGCGCCGAGGTCGTCGCGCCCTACGTCCCCCTGTCCCCGTCCCCTACGTTCCCGCGTCCAAATCAGGAGGGGGGCATCAAGGGGGGGGACACGCTGTTTTCCCACTTGAAATCGCCTCGCGGCTTTGCCGCGGTAATCGTGCCTCCGCCCAGGCGCGGCCGCGCCGTAGGGGCGGATATCATCCGCCCGCAGGAAACCCTGTCAGCACACCCTATGCCCCGGCAATTTTCTGTTTTGCGCTGCGCGTTTCAGTCGCTGCCGAATAAACGGGGACCGGAGAGCATGCGTCAGCCTTTTTTGAAGGAAGCGATGAAATATCCGTTTCCCTGCCGGGTGAGAGTCAGCACGTCGCCGGCGGCGGAGTAAACTTTGACGCTGCCGCCGGAGGCCTCGCCGCTGGCCGCGGTGAAAAGGCTGGGCGCGAAGTCGCTGGTAAAGTTGTAGTAGCACGCATACTGGGAAAGATACAGCGACTCGCTGCCGGCCCCGCCAGTGAGATCGTCAAGGGTGATGCCGGCATATTTCGCCAGCACCGCGTTGATGCTCTGGGCCTTGTACCTGTGTATTGGCACCAGCATATCGCTCAGCGTCGCGCCTGTGCCGAAGGGCCACTTTGAGTCGGCCTTCAGCGCCGCGAATTCCGCTTCGTCCGTCACGGTGCCGTCGTCCGGCAAGTAGCGAAGGAATGCGTCGAAATCCATATTCGCCGGGCTGTCGTAGTACGATGTGAAAAAGCGGCAGACGGGATTCAGGTTATCTCCCCCCTTCAGGGGATCGAACTGGGCGTTCAGTTCGTCGAGCTGAGCCTTCGTGAGCCTGACCGTCCCGGTCCCGTCCAGACCGGTGATCGTTATACCGCCGTCTGCCGACACGTACTGGGCCCTGTAAGCCGCGAGGATGTCAATGGCCGTGGAACCCGTGCCGTCGGTGTGGGCGACCTGAAACATCAGATCCGTAAACGTGGAAAAACCGGAAATTTTGACGCTGTTCTCCGCGCCGGTCTTGACCGGCGCCGCCTCGTGATAGGACATTCCGCCCGCGTCAGAGGTGACGAACCTGCCCGCGACCTCGATGGCGCTCACGCCCTCGGGCACGGTATATTTTATCTCCATACTGCCGTCGTTCTGCTGGGCGAAGCTTATGCTGCCCAGCAGCTCCTTCGCCGGGTCGGACGCTGCCGTGGGCGTGGGCGCGGGCGTCGTCTGAGTTTTGGCCCCGGAAAAGGCGCAGCCCGCGGCAAGGGAGCAAATGAGTACGGCCAGCAGCACAGTAACGGCCGCGTTTTTCGGTTTTCTGGCGATGAGCCCTATTCTCTCCTTCAGGCTCCTGCGGGTGCCGGTCATGGTGGTGGCGCAGTACAGCAGATTCTTCGCCCCGCCGCCGCAGGCGGTGAGGGACACCAGCGTGCGCCCGTAATCCAGGCGCTCGCTCTCGCCCAGAGCGGCTATCGCGGCCTCGTCGCAGGCCAGCTCCGCGTCCCGCTTTGAAAGCTCCGCCGCCCACCACACCAGCGGATTGTACCAGTGCAGCGTCAGGCACGCGCATCTCAAAACGCTCCACAGCTCGTCGCCGCGGCGGCGGTGCGCGCACTCGTGGGCCAGCACGCGGCGCAGCGTCCCGGCGTCGCCGGCGGAGTCCGGCGTGACGTAGATCTTCCCGAAGAACAGGCAGGGCGACGGCAGGCACGCCGCCTCATACACCGGCAGGGCGCAGCCGACATCCAGCTTCCTTCTCGTCCGGCGCAGCCGGGCGGCAAAAACGAGGTTTGAAACGACAAGCGCTCCGGCCGTGAGGGCCATGCCGCAGTACCAGACCAGCAGCGCCGCCTCCCCGGCCGTCATCCGGTTTTGCGCCGCCGCAGCCACCTGGGCCGCCGGAGCTTTTTCCGCGCTCTCCGGGGCCGTTATCACGGGCAGTCTCGCATATTGGCCGGAAACGGCGGCGGGCACGATATTCGCCGGGGCCGCCGGACTTTGGAAAAGCGAGAACGGCAGCAGCAGCCGGATGAGCACCAGCGCCCACAGGGCGTACTGTATCCGGGGACTGAGCTTCCCCCGGAAAACGTACCGGGCCGCGACCACGGCGAGTATCAGCGCCGACGAGGATATGATCCACTCAAGCATTTCCGTCCTCCTCCGCCTTCTTCAGTATGGCGTACAGTTCGTCTATCTCGTCCTTGGTGAGCATCTGCTTTTCCGTCATGGCGCTCATCATCAGCCCCACGCTGCCCTTGTAGACCCGGTTTATGAAGTCGCCGGTCTCCCGCATCGCCGCGTCCTCCCGGGCCACCAGCGGCGAATACAGCCGCACCTCGCCCGAGCCGTCGCACTTGATAAGCCCCTTCTCCGTCATGCGCCGGAGCATGGTCAGCGTTGTGGACTTGGTCCAGCCCACGCTTTTTTCCAGATATTCCGTGGCCTCCCTGCCTGTGCGGGGCGACGAAGCCCACAGGCACTCCATCACGTTCCACTCCGCGCCAGTCAGTCCGTTTTCTTTCTCCATCCCTCTGCCGCCTCCCGGTTTAAATTGTAAACCAAGCATAGCACATGCGGTTTACAATGTCAACCGTGATGCCAAAAAAAGACCGT